>Ga0265797_10000051_pt1 | contig 274189 bp, 256 predicted proteins | sample P2T30metagenome_FD_192433 | JGI IMG/M metagenome (GOLD analysis project Ga0265797, IMG submission 192433) | Plant litter microbial communities from East Loma Ridge, Irvine, California - P2 T30 | ecosystem: Environmental > Terrestrial > Plant litter > Unclassified | place: USA: California...
TCTCGGTGACCAAGGACAGGCACGATCCACCCGCTCCCGTGATGGGCTGGGTCATGACCCAGCCCATCACGGGATCAGCGCATCACATCAGCGCCAATCCTGCCAGCAATATACGAGGACAGGCTTTATCGAGCAGCATGCGTCTACCTGGCCGGTGAACGTCATGTGCTGCATGCTCGGCGTGTCGCGGAGCGGCTATTACGACTGGCGTGGCCGGGCACCGAGCGCGCGGACGATCGCGAACCTGGCATTGCTTGCCGACGTGCGCCGGCTCCAGGCGCGCCATCAGGGGCGCTACGGGTTTCCCCGGATGCATGCCGCCCTGCGGGCGGAGGGCCGGCAGTGCAGCCGTGGTCGCGTCGAGCGCCTGATGCGTCGACACCGCATCCGTGCGCTGGCTGGGCGCCGGTTCCGGCCCTGCACGACCGACAGCCGTCACTCTCTGCCGATTGCCCCGAACCTGCTGGCGCAGAACTTCGTGGCGACCGCGCCGAATACGATCTGGCTCGCCGATATCACCTACATCGCGACCGGCGAAGGCTGGCTGTATCTGGCGGCCGTGCTCGACCTGGCAACCCGCAAGATCGTCGGGTGGGCGGAGCAGCCCAAGGTTCCGGCGATGCGCAGCATCGTTGGAATGGCTGCGGAGGGGATGCGTGACCATATGCGAACCGAGTTGCCACTCGCTGCCATAATGATGGCCGCTCAGCGGCAGCGTCCAGCGCCCGGCCTCATCCGCCACTCGGATCGCGGGTCGCAATATGCCGCCGGTGCCTATGCCGATCACCTGTCGGCGATCCGCGCCGTGCCCTCGATGAGCCGCACCGGTAATTGCTACGACAATGCCCCGATGGAGAGTTTCTTCCACACCCTGAAGGTTGAACTGGTCCATCAATGCCGCTGGGCGACCCAGGCGGAAGCCCGACAGGCGCTGTTCGGATACATCGAAGGCTATTACAACCGGCATCGGATGCACTCGGCACTCGGCACTCGGGTATCTAACTCCCGAGCAAGCCGAGCAGCGCATGACCGGCTAACCCAGCGTGTCCGTCGGACCAGGGAAAGATCAGTCGTGGCGGTGCTCGACCACACGGGCGGCGTCATGCTGGTCAACAACAGTGGAACGATGGCCGCGGCGACGGCAACAGGTGCAGCCGCCCCGGCGATCACAGGCATCATCCGTTTCGGATTCGGCAGCGATCGGCTGGACATCGCGACCGGTTCAGTCGCGGGCGAACTGTCGTTCGGTGCCGGTGACGACCGGCTGGACATGAGCGGGGTGAGCATCTTTGCAGACACCGGAATCCTTGGCGATGGCAGCGGTGCGCTGGCCCTGAGCGGGACGGTCCGATTCGGCAGAAAGGCCGATTTCACTGGTGGCGGCCAAGATGTGCTGACGATCACCGGTAAAGGCGTGTTCGCAGGCCAGTTGGTGGAATGCGGGCAATCTGACCTTGATGGTCACCGCCGACGGCAGCACCTTCGCAGCAATCTTCATCACCACGATCGGTTCGTTGGCACTGGGTGAGCAATCGATTCTCGGTATTACGCTGGACAAGGCGAACCTCGCCGCCAACCCGATCCAGGTGACGGGCGTGACATCAACCGGCGCCATAGCCAAATGGCGTTGCGGGCAACTGGCGGTACCGACATCGCCAAGCGCTATGCCGTCCTGAGCTCGGGCACGCTGATCGGGACGGCCAATCTGATGTTTGCCGGCACTGCCGTCCCCTTCTTTTATAAGGGTGCGATCGTTGCCGCTGCTTTGAACGAGATCGCGGTCAATGTCGTGCTCAAGGCGCGTACCGAATCAGGCTTGAACGCCACCGCGATCGGCGCCTTTGACACGACCGGCCAGATGTTGCCAAACTATGCCCTTGGCGTGTTCGAGAGGGTGACACTCGCATCGGGTACCGCGGCGGGGCAGTTTAGGTGAGCCAGCGGGCGAATTTACCGACGAGGGCAATTGGGGCATGTGGCTGCCCCGGTCGGCTATGATGCATCCAAGGCAGCGCGTGTATAACCAGCTAAGATGTGCGCGGTTGGCTTCTGAGTGTAGCTGACCAGAATCTCCAGCCAGCCGCGATAATGGTCGATTTCCCAGAAGGCGACCAAATCCGCGTCGATCAGCACGTCTTTTTCCGCTACGGCAATGCGGAGCACGAAACTCCCCGGATCGGGCGCGGTGGTTGCCGCGAAACTTCAGCGCAGGCTTGCTGTGAGAAGTGCCACAGTCGACGCCAGGCTAATTCTTGCCGGCCGCGATGATGGCGGGCCAATCCGTTACCGCATTTCTCCCACAGCCGGATAGTCCGGGAACCCCCTAAAAAACATCACCTTCCTATGTCCGTTTCCATCCGGTCGGGAGTCCAGCCAAAGTTCATCGGCATAGGGCCGAACCGACCGGCTACGACACGGTCACGATGTTGTCGTCTCCATTCCGATCGATATATTTGTTATAGGGGTCGATGCCGACGAAAGCAGGTTTGCGGGCGGTGACGATCCGCACCTCCTGCACGCCGTTACGGATCGGCTTTTGCTCCATCGCAAGAACGTCGGCGCGGGAAAAGCCTCCAAATCCTGGTCGCGTCGTGAATGCCCCGACATCGAACCGGCCGGCGAGGGGAACCGGCTTCTCATTCCCTTGGCCGTCGGCGACAAACTTGGTCGCGTCCACCGTCAGCAGCGTCTCCCAGCGACCGTCCGGCAACCTGCGTGTCGCGGCGGACTTCGCCTTCAGGTCCCACAAGGTGATCCGCTCGAACAGATCCGCGACCAGCGTGCGTTCCTCTGCATCACGCGCCAGCGAGGCGAAACCGGCAATCAGATCGGTAGAGCGCGGATAGGGCCGCCCCTGGAAACGATAGCGGTCGAGCAGCCTGGCAAGCATCCGGTTGACCCGGTCCTCGCCCAGCCGGTCCTGCAACAGGTACAGCGCCAGCGAACCTTTGTTGTAATGGATATATGCCTGGTTCTCCACCCGCATTAGCGGTAGCTCCTCCACCGCCTCGCCGCGGCGGCCACGCAGATAGCTGTCGAGTTCGTATTTCAGAAATCGGCGGATTTTGTCGGGGCCGTAGAGCTGCTTCATCACCATCAGTGCCGAATATTGCGCCATGGTTTCCACCCACAGCGTACCGCCCTGCATGTCGGCGCTGATGACTTGATGGGCCCAGTATTGATGGGCGATTTCGTGCGCGGTGACATAGGTGATGTAATCGATGCTGTCCGCCGAGCGCGCATCGGCGATGAAGCCGATCCGTTCCGAATAGGGGATCGTTCCCGCGAATGCCTGCGCATAGGTCGAATAGCCGGGATATTCGACGATCCGGGCATAATCGAACTGATAGGGGCCGAAATTGGCGCGATAATAGCCGAGCGCGGCCTGCATCGCGCCAAGCATCCTGTCGACGTTATAGGGGTGGTGCGGATCGTAATGGACCGACAGCCGGACGCCGTCCGCCATCCGCGTCTTCTCCGCATAGCGTGCGGACTGGATCGAGAAAAAGGCGAGGATCGGCCTGTCCGAGACGAAACGTGCAGTGCGGCGGCCATCGGCGATCGTATCCTTCACCTTGCGGCCGGGGGCGATCGGGACCTGATCGGCATCGGTCGTCAACGTGATGTCCGACCGGACCCAGTCCGCATGGACATAGTTGCGCCACTGCGCCGCACTATCCTCCAGCTTGGCGAGGCGCAGTTCGGCAGGCAACCCCTGCTTGCGGCGCTTGGTGCGATCCTGCAGCAGGCCGTCCCGGTCCATCCCGATGACGGGGGCGAACTCATAGTTGTTCAGAAAGGTGCCATTGCCGACCAGTCGGGTGTCGTCGGTATTGGCGGCGAAGCCCCGCACCGCCCGTTCGGTACGGAAGCGCAGCGTGCCGGTCGCGCCCGACGCCAGTGCCCGGTCGAAGCGATAGATGCGGTACTGATAATCGGCATCGATCATCACCGCACGGGCGCCGGGGACCACCACGTCGGTCAGGCGCGTCCGATCGTCCTGCATCCGCAGGTGTAGATCGCGGAGCGGCGCGCCGGTATCATTGACGAACGTAAAACCGCCCTCCGCCGCCATCCGCAGCGCCGTGGGATGCAGCGCCACGTTCAGCCGGATCGCGGTGAGCGTCGGCTGACGCAGCGCGGCATAACGGAGATATTTACGCTCGAACGCCGCGAGACGGGCTTCCTGCTCCGGCTCGCTTCGATAAGTGTTGAGTACATCCATCTGGCGATAGGCGTAGGTGCCGCTCGCAACGATCACGACCAATGCCGCCGCGATCAGGATGCCGGGCATACCCATCAGCCGCCGTGGTACGCGCCTCAGGCGATGCGCGAGCTTCACGTCGGTGCCACGCCGCCAGAGCAGGTGCGCGCCCACCGCGAGGATCAATGCCCAACCGGTCCAATACAGCCTCAACCACCAGCCGCGAGCCCCGCCGATCGCATCGCCGTTCATGTCCGACAGCTTGGTCGAGCCGACGGAGCCGTACAGATAGAGCGGATGCTCCCAGCCGATCGTCGTAAAGACGCTGGTCGCGACGAAATAGACGACCATCACCGCCCAGCCGAGATATTTGTTGGGGCTGATAGATTGAATGAACACGGCGAGGACGGCGATCAGGACGAAGTCAATCGTCAACGGCGCCACGTACCAGGCGAGATATTCATCCAGACGGAGATCGGTGATGCCGCGTGATAGTTGCACGACGATCGCCGCCAGCATCGATACCAGCAGGGCCGTCACCAGCACGCCTGCGACCGCCAGCGTCTTGGGCACCATATAGGCCCAGTTCGGCAGGGCGGTGGCATCGATGATCTCGTTCATGCCACGCTCGCGGTCCCGCCATACCAGCTCGCCCGCATAGTAGATGGCGATGATAAGCGGCATGATTGCGAACGCGCCGGTCAGCTGGTCGATGATCGCGAAGGTCAACGGATAGGTGGGTGTGCCGTATTGCTCGCCCGAGGACAGCAGTCGGGCGACGGCATTGGCAAGGCCGATCGCCATCATGATGGCAAAGCCGGGGCTGCGGAAGATCAGCGCCATCTCGAACCGGGTCCGCGCGACCAGCTGCGTCCACCCCGCCGTGTCCGGCGTGGTCGACGGCAGTATCGCGACGACTTCGGGTTCGCGCGCGGCGAGCTTTATCGCACGGCGTTGCTGGCGGCGGAGCATCCGCTTCGACGCGCCCCGTTCGGTGAACGAGAAGCGGGCATAGGCGATGGCCAGTGCGATAGCCCCGATCAACAGACATATCATCCGGTTGATGACCAGAATGCCGGTGAAGATCGGCATGCCCCCATTCGCATCGGCCGCCGTCCAGTAACGGGTGATCCAGCCGAACGCGGCACCGCCGAACGGCTCGACATAGGCGATCGTCTCGCGCCATTCGGGTTTGCCGGCCGCAACACCCATCAGCGAGGAATAGCATATGATGAAGACGACGACGGCTAGATAGCTGTACGTCATCGATCGGGTGGTCGTCGCCACCGCGAAGAACACGGCAGCGGTCAGGAACAGGTTGGGCAGGGCAAGAAGCGCATAGGCGTAGAGATAATCGCCCAGCCGGTTCGGGCCGAGCGTTTCCGGATCGACCCACGGCATCAGCGAGCCGAGCCAGATCGCCGACGGCACGGCCAGAAAGGCGATGGCCGCCGCGGCGAAGGCACCGGTGAAGCGGGCAAGCAGGTACGATGCCTTGGTGACGGAGGTCGAGCGCACCATCGCGCCGAATCCACTCTCGTCGTCGCGCACCACCACGTTCGAGACGAACGCGGTCGTCACGAACATGAAGAAAATCGACATGACGATATGCGTGCGCGCCAGCGCGGTAGCGGCGTTCTTGTGGACGTTGCCGCCGCTGCCGATCTGGATCTGGTCGATCGTCATCGAACCGAAAGCCAGCAGGAAGAACAGGATCGTGACGACCCAGAAGACGGGGTTCCTCAGCTGGTAGCGCAACTCGAACCCGGCGATCGCGGCGAACATGGCCGGTCAGCCTGCGACAGGGGCGGCGGGGGTACGGCGCGAGCGGGCGAGGGTGGAAAAATATACGTCCTCCAGCCCACCGGTCGCCGGATGGAAGCCGTCGCCCGGATCATGGTCGGCGAGGATGTGGATGATGGTGCGACCGGCAAAAAGCCGGGTGGAGATGACCTCGTGGTTCGTCCGTGCGGTATCGAGTTCGTCGCGCCCGATCGTCTTCGCCCATATATTGCCGCGGGTGCGGTCGATCAGGTCGAGTGGCGCCCCTTGCAGCTGGATGCGCCCGGCAGCGAGTACCGCCATGCGTGGGCACAGATCGGCGACATCCTCGACGATATGGGTCGACAGGATCACTACGACGTTCTCGCCGATCTCGGCCAGTAGGTTCAGGAAGCGATTGCGCTCCTCCGGATCGAGTCCGGCGGTAGGCTCGTCGACGATGATGAGGCGCGGGTTGCCGATCAGCGCCTGGGCGATGCCGAAGCGCTGGCGCATGCCACCCGAGAAGCCCGCGATCGCCTTTTTGCGGTGTACCCAGAGGTTGGTCTGCGCAAGCAATGTCTCCACCGTCATGCGCCGGTCGGCGGCAGAGACGATGCCTTTCAGCACCGCCATATGGTCGAGCATGTCGTAGGCGGATACGCGCGGATAAACGCCAAAATCCTGCGGCAGATAGCCGAGTGTCTCCCGCAATCGTTCCGGCTGGGCGATTACGTCAATCTCTTCGAACCGGATCGTGCCGGCGGTCGGCGTCTGCAACGTCGCTACCGTGCGCATCAACGTCGACTTGCCGGCACCGTTGGGGCCAAGCAGCCCGAACATTCCCGTCGGGATCGACAGCGACACATCGTCGAGCGCACGCGTGCCGTTGGCGTAGACATGGCTTACGCCGATAAGTTCGAGCATCTGGTCCCCCCGGATATCCGGGCAAACTACATGGTCGTATCGGTGGCGCAACGTATAAACATCGGATCAGACGAGCGCGGCCATCCGGTCGCGCCAGGCATCGGGCAATGCCACAGGCCGCCGCGTGGCGCGATCGACATAGACATGGGTGAAGCCGGCCTCCGCGGCGGCATCGTCGATACCCGCCACGAACGCACCCAGGCGATAGGTCACGCTCGACGTACCGAGCCGGTCTATCGCCAGCCCGATCTCGACCGGATCGGGATAGCTGATCGATCGCGCATAGCGACAGCTCGTCTCGACGACGAGCCCGATCGGGTCACCCGTCGCCAGGTCGAGCAGCCCCGCCTCGATCAGCCAGGCGTTCACTGCGGTATCGAACCAGTGATAATAGATCGCATTGTTGACGTGCCCATAGGCGTCGTTGTCGCTCCAGCGCGTCGTGATCGTCCGCCACCAGCGATAGGTCGCACGTTGTCGCAGCGCCACGCGTGTCATGATGGTCCCCCGTTCCAGGCCGTTTCGATACTCACCACCGGCCACCGTGGCCGTTAATCGGGGCAGCATCTTGCCGCCAGCGGTATTCGGCTTCACGGTATGCCGATATTCCGCGACTGAGAGGGTATCTAGCAATGAAGATCGAGGCTGCGGTACTGCGGCGCCGGGGTGCGGCCTACCCCTACGCAAAAAGCCGGCCGCTGGCGATCGAGACAATCGACCTCGATCCCCCCGGCCGGGGGGAGGTGCTGGTACGGATAGCGGCGGCGGGGCTGTGTCATTCCGACCTGTCCGTCATCAACGGCGACCGGGCACGGCCATTGCCGATGGCGCTGGGGCATGAAGCGGCGGGGGTCGTCGAGGCTCTGGGGGAGGGGGTCGAAAACCTCGCCATCGGCGATCATGTGGTGATGGTCTTCATGCCCAGTTGCGGCCACTGCCTGCCCTGTGCCGGAGGGCGGCCCGCATTATGCGAACCGGGCGCCGTGGCGAACGGGGCCGGCACGTTGCTGGGCGGCCCGACAAGGCTGGGCGACGGGGACGGCATGATCCATCATCATCTCGGCTGCTCCGCCTTCGCCACCCACGCCGTCGTCTCGCGCCGTTCGCTGGTGAAGATCGATCCAGCGTTACCGCTGGCCGAGGCGGCACTGTTCGGCTGTGCGGTCCTGACCGGGGTCGGGGCGGTGGTGAACACCGCGCGCGTCACCGCCGGCCAATCGGTGGCGGTCGTGGGGCTGGGTGGCGTAGGCCTTGCGGCGGTACTCGGGGCGGCGGCGGCGGGGGCGTCGCGGATCGTGGCGGTCGATCTGCTGGAGGACAAGCTGGCATTGGCGCGGCATCTCGGTGCGACCGATACGGTGATGGCGGCAGGCGATACGGCGGCGGCGGTCCGCGCGCTGACCGATGGCGGGTGCGACGTGGTCGTGGAGATGGCGGGATCGGTGCGCGCGCTGGCGGCGGCGGTGGCGATGACCCGGCGTGGCGGCATCACCGTCACCGCCGGGTTGCCCCCGGCCGGAACGGCGCTGCCGGTCGACATCGTATCCCTCGTCGCCGAGGAACGGACGCTGAAGGGCAGCTATATCGGCACCTGCGTGCCCGCGCGCGATATCCCCCGCTATGTCGCGCTCTACCGCGCGGGGCGATTGCCTGTCGATCACCTGGTGAGCGGATATCTGACCCTGGCCGATATCAACGAAGGGTTCGATCGATTGCAGGAAGGGCACGCGGTACGGCAGATCGTCAGAATGACGCCATGAAGCGTGAGGTCTTTCTCGGGATAGACTTTTCCGGTGGAGCGGCGGCGTGGCGACCGCGCTGCTCCCGACCGTCGGTGTGGATCGCCACTGTCGAGGTGGCCGATCGTCCGCGGTTGATCGACGTGGTGCCGGTACAAGCGCTTGCCGGTTCCGGTATACCGTTCGATCGGCTGGTGCAGTTGCTCCGGTCCGGCGATCATGTCGCGGCCGGCATTGATGCGCCGTTCAGCCTGCCGGCGCGACACCTGCCGCCGGGTGGGCATCGCGGTCTGTTATCAACGGTAGCGACCCTGCCCGACGCACCGGATCGACCATTTCCGTCCGGTGCATCGCTGGTCGCCCTCGCCGCAGCGGTCGCGCCGATCGAAACCGCAAAACCCCTTCGCACCACGGAAAGACACTGGTCATCGCGCGGCGTGAATACCCGGTCAACCTTATGGAATGGTCCCCGCGGCGGCGCGCCGTTCACCGCAGCGTGTCTTACCCTGCTGACCCGTGTGGGGCGGCCGTGTTGGCCTTGGGCGATCGGCCCCGGAATGCTGGTCGAAAGTTTCCCCGCCGCCCAGTTGCGGGCATGGGGCCTGTCGCACACTGGCTATGCCGGGCGTGACCAGCGGGCCGCACGCCGGATCATCCTCGACGGACTGACCCACCGCATCGGCATCAGTCATGCGCAGACGGGGCTGCTGCTCGACCATCCCGATGCGCTCGACGCGGTGCTGGCCGCCTTCGGAGCGATCGCGGCATCCACCGATGGTCCGCCGGCGGTGGCGCCGCCCGATGGCCTGATCTCCGTCATGGATGGCTTGATGGCGGTATAAGCCATTGCATTCTCAGAAAAGTTTTACCTCCACTAGGCGCATCGCGCGATTGGGCTGCTGGTCGAACAGGATGCGGATCTGGCTGGTGGTCGCCGGCTTCCAGCGGACATGGGTGATGCCGTTGGCCAAGGGCCGATCGCCGACCGCCGGCAGATCGTACCATCCGCTGCCATTCCAGGCCTGCATGCGATAGCTGACGGGGACCGCAAAACGACCGCCATCGACAAAAAAGGCGAGTTCGGCTCGCGTCAGCGCGGTGGGCTTGCCGAAGTCGATCGCATACCATTGCTGCCGCGCCTTCGGGTCGGATGACCAGCCATTGCCCAGTTCCGGGAAGAACCAGACCCGTCCATCGATCGCGTCGTGGACGTTTTCCGGATCGGTGGCGGACGAGGCGCTACCCTTTGGAAAGTCGCCGCGTTTCAATTGCACCGCGCGATCGATCGGTCTTACGATCGGCGGGGGCGCCAGACGCGTAATAGGTACCGTCAACCGACCCATGGTCGATCGATGCGCGACCTCGCGCCCGTCGATTTCGATCGCCAGTCCTGCGGCCCGCCCGTAATGTCGGCCGTCCGCGTCCCAGGTCACGGCGATGCGATGGCCGTGATACGGCACATCCTGCACCCTGAACCATGACAGCGACTGGGGATCGCCCGTCGGCGGGAGAATGGGATTCACCTCCAGCATGTCATCGGCACGAGGGCGGATACCGACCAGCCCGCCGAGGATCAGATCGACATAGCCGGAATGGAAGTAATGATGGCTGCGCGCCAATCCGACCAGCGGCCTGCCGGTGTCAGGAAAATAATCCTCCTCGATGTCGAGCAATTCACCCTGATAATGCAGCTGCGTGTACTGCCGCAGCAGCCGCATATAGTCGGATGGGGTTACCACGGTCTGCCGATAATGATCGAGCAGGTTCGCCAGACCCAGCAGGACCTGCGTCGTCTGGAACGGCCAGACCGGACCGTTCCACTGGCATTCCCGCAGGCCCCCGGCGAACGTGCCGCCTTCGTAGCGGTACTGCCGCATGTAATGCTCGTAGCTCGGCTCGACGGTACGCATCCCCGCCGGACCGCCGAGTGCGTCGGGCGATATCAGGTGCGACCAGGCGGTGGCATAGGCCGGATCGTCGTCCACCATGTCGAACGCCCAGGGAACATAGCCGACGAGTTCACGGCCGCGGATCGGCTGCCAGTACGTCACGAACGGCGTGGTCCGCTGATGCCGGTCGATGAAGTGCCGGAGGGCCGGACTCCACAGATCGCGCTGGAACGTCGTCTTCAGCGTCGCGGCACGGTTGTCGAACGTCGCCGCGGTGGCACCGTCGTTCGCCAGCCGGGCGATGCCGGCGATCGCGCGGGCATTGGCGAACATGTACGCGTTGATCGATGGCCGGAACGCCTGGCCACCGAAGAAGCCGTCCAGCCCGCCCGATGCATCGATCGATGCGATCGTATATTCGGTCGCATCGGCGAGCGGTTCGGTCCAGTACAGTCCCTTGCCGCGATCGAGATGATCGTCCCACTGATCGTACAGACGGCGCATGGCGGGCAGATGCCGCGTCGCACCGTCCCGATCGCCATCGACCAGATAGCGCCCCCAGACGGAATCAGCCATATAATCGGTGAAGTGGCGGTCGTTGCCCCCGTTATACATGTGGGCGATGTAATCGTCGGCATAGCGCCTATCGCGCAGCCAGCGCCCTTCGCCGATGTGGAAGCCGGTGGCATCGTTCAGGCTCGCCCAGGGTTCCAGTTGCCATGATACGTCGTCGAGGAACTCGGTCGAGATGAACCCTCGCACGCCCAGATCGCGCTGATGCGCACGGAACAGCGACCAGCGATAATAATAGACCGCGTCTATCCGTCGATCGGCGGATTCGAAGAAGGGGATCCGACCTTCATACCATGGCGCATCGTTGCCGAACCGGGTCACGGCGATGCGATGCGTATCCATCGCGGGAAGGGCAGCGGACGACGGGGGCATCGTTCCGATCAACAGCGTCGCCGCCGTCGACAGGATCGCGGCCAGCCGTCGTGTCCGGTGTCGGATCATGTCGTTCTCTCCCCCTCGATCACCGTCACCGGTCTGGCCATCATGGTATGACCGGTTCGGCAACGGCGTCGCCAGTGATGGGACAGAACCCGACCATGACGGTCATCGTCCATCTAGTCCTACATATCCAGCGTCGCTCGGGCTTGTAAACGGGAAAGCGGTCGCCGTCGGGAAGTCCCACCGTCAAGTCGTCAGGTAGCCGTCCGGTCGAGAAAGGCTCGGCAGGCGGCATGATCCTCGGCAAGACGGTACAATGCCTGCTGCGCCGGCCCTTCACTGATCGAAGCGGCAAGGCGGCGGCAGCGCCAGGCTTCCGCCTCATGGTCGACACCGGGTTTCATCAGCGAGCGAAGATGGTCTGGCGGATCGTCGGTCATGTCCGGCCCTCGGGCAGGTGGCCGGTCCCATAACCGGTCGTCAGCAAGGTACGATGCCCGCGACAGAAAGATGCGAGACGGATCGTGAGCAGACCGCGATCATCGGCACGGGCCGGCGTTTCGAACGGGCGGCTCGCCGCAGCGCCATTGCCTACCGTTTCGATAGGAATTAAATGGGAGGTACGAAGGATCACCGGTGACGGTTGACCACCGACCGATCCTGTTCCTCTGGAGATGTGTCATGGGTTCATTCGCACCGCACGAAACCACCCGGCCGACGTTCCTCACCGTGCCCGGCCTTGGCGGGTCAGGCCCCTCGCACTGGCAGACGCTGTGGGAACGCAGCCGGCCGGGTACGATGCGGGCCGATCTCGGGATGTGGCATACGCCCCATCGTAACAGCTGGGTGACGCGGCTTGATCTCGCCATCCGTCAGGCGGAGGCGCCGGTGATCCTCATTGCCCATTCGCTCGGTTGTCTGGCGGTCGCGTGGTGGGCCGAACTGAGTCCGCAACCCTATGGCTGGCCGGTCGCCGGGGCCTTGCTGGTCGCACCGGCCGATGTCGATCGGGTGGGGGTGCAGGAGGAATTACGCGGCTTCGCCCCCAGCCCGCATACGCCGCTGCCTTTTCCATCGATCGTCATCGCCAGCAATGACGATCCGTGGATCACCATCGACAGGGCACACAGTCTGGCGGCGAACTGGGGCAGTCATTTCATCGATATCGGCGAGCAGGGTCATATCAACGCCGCCAGCGGTCTGGGCATGTGGCCGGAAGGGCAGGAACTGCTCGACCGGGTCGTCGCGGCGACGATCGATGGTAGCGGCCGGACGCGGACGCCGGGCGATGCCCATGCGATGCTGCGCCGTTCGGACGCTCCCCGGGCCATTTCCGATCCCACCGATGAACCGTTCGCGACGATGGCACCGGCGGCACTCAGACAAGGCTTTGCCGCCGGTCGCTGAGCAGCGGCGTTACACCGGGGAGCCGGCGAACATCCTTGGCGAATGGTCCTGACCCTGCGGGTAGAACCGATCGCGGGCGGCGGCGCGGGCCTGCATCAACGTCCACAAGCCGTGATGCTGCGCGAGCAACTGCCGGGCGCCAAATGCCATCGCTCGCTCCGCCGCCGCGTTTTCGCCCAAGGCCGTGATCGCCGCGGCGGTGACCGCTCCGGGTGGCAGGATCGCATCGGGAAGGGCGATGCCGCAGTCGACCGCCGCCGCGACCAGGATGGCACGCATCGCCTGCCAATCACTGACCAGCGCGGCCACCGCCCCGGTGGCGCAACCCGTCCGGCCGGATGTCGCCAGCGTCGACAACGCATGGCAGATCCCCGTCACGGCGGCTTCGAACGCCGCCTGACCCGGGGTGGAGGGCAGGGGGCCGACCACCGCCGCCAAACGCACTAGCGCCGCCCGTTCACCGGCGAAACCCGCCGCTACCGCCGTCAGCCATGAATCCGCCTCCGGCTGGGCGCGTTGCGCGACCGCCATATCGACCGGGCCGGGTCGGCTGCCGTGGATCAGGCATAGCGCGTGGACGGCATCGGCCAGATCGCGGCGTGACGGCTGCGGGCCCAGCAGATAGCGGAGATGGGCGTGGCGGGCACTGCCCTCCACCGCTACGATCGCTGCCACCAGGCTCGCCGCGTTTGCCGGCCGTTCGCGCGTCACATTATCCAATTCGTCTTCCCTGGCCTGTCACGGCGGGCGGCCCTGCCGCCCCTCTACCCGTAGCCAGTATCGCTATGGCCGGTGCGTAAAGATCGAGTGTATGGCGACCGCGTGCCAAATGGCGCGGCAGGCCCTTGAAGCCGGCCTCCCTGCCCGCGATAAGGCGGGCGCCTCCGCGACGGTGCGGGAGTGACGATCCGCCGGAGAGAGACGGGATGCGCGCATGGATGCTGGGATTTGCCTTGGCCTCGGTAGGGACGGCGGCGATGGCTGCTGACCAGACGGTGCCGGTTCCACAGGCGCCGGCACCTGTGCCGGCACCGCCCGAGACCGCCGATCTGACCCTCGCTCGCGTGTTCGCCAGCCCCGACCTGTCCGGGCAGCAGCCACGGGCGCTCAGATTGTCGCCGGATGGGACCCTGCTGACCAGCCTTCGTCCTCGCCCCGACGATCGCGAGCGATTCGACCTCTGGGCGACGGATACCAGTACCGGCGCCGAACGGATGCTGGTGGATTCCGCGAAGATCGGTTCGGGCGCAGAACTTTCCGAAGTGGAGAAGATGCAGCGCGAGCGGGCACGGATCGGCGGGTCGAAGGGGGTCGTAGCCTATGACTGGGCACCCGACGGCAAATCGATCCTCGTACCGCTGGACGGCGATCTGTACATCGCCACGCTCGACGGCAACGTTCGCCGGCTGACCGACACTCCCGGTGGCGAACTGAACCCCGTCGTCTCGCCCCGCGGCGCTTTCGTCAGCTTCGTGCGCGATCAGAACCTGTTCGTTCAGCCGATCACCGGTGGCGCGGCGCATGCCCTGACCAAGGGGGAGGGCGGGACCGTCCACTGGGGCGAGGCGGAATTCGTCGCGCAGGAGGAAATGGATCGTCGTACCGGCTATTGGTGGAGCCCCGACGAACGCTACGTCGCCGTCGAACGGTTCGACGAGGCGCCGGTCCACGTCGCCACCCGCGCCGCGATCGGTGCGACGGGCACGAAGGTGTTCGAACAGCGTTATCCCGCTGCGGGTACCCCCAATGTGCTGGTCGACCTATATGTGATGAAGGCCGACGGCACCGGTCAGGTGAAGGTGAATCTGGGGCCGGAACCCGACATCTATTTGGCGCGGGTCGACTGGATGCCGGACGGGTCCGGCCTGCTGGTCCAGCGTCAGTCGCGCGATCAGAAGCGACTCGATATCCTGCGCGTCGATCCCGCGACGGGGCGGGCGACGATCCTGTTTTCGGAAAAGGCGGGCGCAAAAAGCTGGCTCAACCTTTCCGACAGCTATCACGTCCTGCGCGACGGCAGCCTGATCTGGCGGTCCGAACGCAGCGGCTATGGCCACCTCTACCACTTCGCCGCGGGCAAGTGGACGCAGTTGACCAAGGGCGACTGGGTGGTCACCGGGCTGGTCGGTGTCGACGAGGACAAGCGCCGGATTTATTTCACCGGCACGCGCGACGATGTACTGGAACAGCATCTCTATGCATTGAACATCGCCAAGCCCGGCGACGTGACCCGCTTGACCGAACGGGGTTATACCAACAGCGCGACCATGGATGGATCGGCGACCCGGCTGATCGTGTCGCGCTCCGGCCCCGCCCAGCCCGCCCAGGTCTATCTGGCCGATGCCGATGGCAAGCGGCTGCGCTGGATCAACGAGAATGCGATCGCACCCGGCCACCCCTATTTCCCGCATCTTGCCAGCCACGAACCGACGAAATTCGGCACGATCAAGGCGGCTGACGGTACCACGCTGTACTGGGAGATGATTACCCCCAAGCTGGAGCCGGGCAAGACCTACCCCGTGTTCTTCCAGCATTACGGCGGCCCCGGTACCGGCCAGCAGGTAACGCGTGGCTGGCAGGGGGCGCTGCCGCAGTTCCTCGTCGATCAGGGGTGGATTTTCTTCCAGATCGACAATCGCGGATCGTACAATCGTGGCAAGGCGTTCGAAGACCAGATTTACCACGCGATGGGAACGGTCGAGGTGGCCGACCAGTTGGCGGGCGCGGATTATCTGAAGTCGCTACCGTTCGTGAACCCGGCCAAGATCGCCACCTATGGCTGGTCCTATGGCGGCTATATGTCGATCAAGATGCTGGAAAAGACGCCGGGCGTCTATGCCGCCGCGGTTTCGGGCGCCCCGGTGACCGAATGGTCGCTCTACGATACCCATTATACCGAGCGATATCTGGGCGATCCGCGGCTCGATCCACAAAGCTATGCCGGATCGGCGGCGATCGCCGATGCGGCGAAGATCACCGATCCGCTGTTGCTGATCCACGGAATGGCCGACGACAACGTCTTCCTCGACAATTCGACGGCCTTCGCATCCCAGATGCAGAAGACGGGCACCCCGTTCGAGATGATGTTCTACCCGGGGCAGACCCACCGCGTCGGCGGACCGGGTGTCGGCGAGCATCTGTGGAAGACGATTCTCAACTTCCTCGATCACACCGTAAAGAACCATACGCTGGTGACGGCAGCGCCGATGCCGGACCTGAATGCCGCGCCGGCGGAACCGGCAACCAATACCGTCTCCAAGTAAAGCTGGGCTGGTCAGCCGCGCTGTCGCCGATTAGGGCAGCGCGGCAATCGGAGTGAAAGTCATGGGTTACCGGGTCGTGGTCGCGGGGGCGACGGGCAATGTCGGGCGTGAGATGGTCAATATCCTTGCCGAGCGTCAGTTTCCTGCCGACGAGATCGCCGTGCTGGCCTCCAGCCGGAGCCAGGGCGAGCAGATCGAATATGGCGATACCGGCCGGATGCTGAAAATCCAGAACATCGAGAATTTCGACCCGGCCGGCTGGGACATGGCGCTGTTCGCGATCGGATCGGAGGCGACGGCGGTCTATGCACCAAAGTTCGCCGCCGCCGGCTGCACGGTGATCGACAACAGTTCGCTCTATCGCATGGATCCGGACGTGCCGCTGATCGTGCCGGAAGTTAACGCCGACGCGATCGACGGGTACAAGGTGAAGAACATCATTGCCAATCCCAACTGCTCGACCGCGCAGATGGTCGTGGCACTGAAGCCGCTGCACGATGCCGCGACGATCAAGCGGGTGGTGGTGGCGACTTATCAGTCCGTTTCCGGCGCGGGCAAGATCGGGATGGACGAGCTGTTCGAGCAGAGCCGCAACATCTTCGTCGGCGATCCGGCCGAGGCAAAGAAGTTCACCAAGCAGATCGCGTTCAACGTGATCCCCCACATCGACAGCTTCCTGGACGACGGATCGACCAAGGAAGAATGGAAGATGGTGGTCGAAACCAAGAAAATTCTGGACCGGAAGATCAAGGTGGTCGCCACCTGCGTCCGCGTTCCCGTCTTCGTCGGCCATTCCGAGGCACTGAACATCGAATTCGAGAACGAAATCTCGGCGGAGGAGGCGAAGAACATCCTGCGCGAGGCTCCCGGCATCATGCTGATCGACAAGCATGAGGACGGTGGATACATCACGCCGATCGAGGCCGCCGGCGACGACGCCACCTATATCAGCCGGGTCCGGGAGGACCCGACAGTCGAAAATGGCCTGTCGCTGTGGTGCGTGTCTGACAACCTCCGCAAGGGTGCCGCGCTGAACGCGGTGCAGATCGCCGAGCTGTTGGGGCGCAGGCATCTGAAAAAGGCGAACTGACGGGTTTCCCAACCTTTGTCCTTTTCGTGCTTTCCAGATCTCTCCTGCTCTATCGGGAAAACTGGTAACACGAGGCGCCGCGGGGATGGGGGAGGCAGCGTATAGCCTTGCGCGACATGTTCGCGTGCGTATCGATCAAAGCGGGGTGACGTCAACGCCCCGTCAATGACCGATATACCGTCCCGGCCGATGCCACGCGATCAGGATCAGGCTGATTGCCACCGCACTCAGGATCGACCAGCCGAGTTGGGGGCCACTGACGACGGGAATCGCGGCGGCAAGGATCAGCACGTCGATCGCGATCTGCGTCGTTCCGGCATTCCACCCGCGGGTCCGCTGCAACCATAAGGTGACGACGCCGGTACCGCCCACGCCGGCCTGATGCCGCGCCAGACACAATATGCCCATGCCGATCACCGTTCCGCCGACGATCGCCGCGAACGCGGGATGCACGTCGATGACGTGGATCGATACGCGCGTGAGGCCGGAAAAGGCGGCGATACCCAGATTGACCAGCATCGTCTTGATCGCGAACCGGCTACCCATCGCCCGGTGCGCGAAGGCGATGAACGGGATGTTGATGATCGTGAACAATACGCCTGCCGGCAGCGGCACCAGGTAGGACATCAGCAACGCGATACCGGCGATGCCCCCGGTTACCAGTCCGGCCGCCTTCAGGAACACCAGTCCCACGACCAGCAGGATGCAGCCGATGGCCAGCGCATAGGCATCTTCCGCCACGCTGTGCGGTCTACCGAGCGGCAGGGAGTCTTCGCGTGGCTGCAATACCGGTTCCTCGTAGCTGGACGAGGCATCCCCTGCGCCGCGATGGAAGACGCGATCTGTTCGTCGTTTCCTATCGCGCATCACGCCGTGCGCAAGCCCCTGTCCATCATCGTCGTCCAGCTGTCGTCTCCGATCGATGCCCTGGCACCAACCGCCCTCTGGCGCAGCGGCGCCATCTTGGTTACATGGCCCGCCACTTGCCCTTCATGCAGGATTCGGCACACCCCATGAATATCCGCCTCGGCCTGACCTTCGACGACGTGCTGCTCGTTCCCGCGGCCTCGTCGGTATTGCCCAGCCAGGCCGATACGCGGACGCAGGTGACGAAGGGTATCGCGCTCAACATCCCCGTGCTGTCCGCCGCGATGGATACCGTGACCGAAGCGGACATGGCGATCGTGATGGCGCAGTTGGGCGGCATCGGCGTGCTTCACCGCAACCTGACCGTGGCCGAACAGGTCGCCGCGGTACGGCAGGTGAAGCGCTTCGAAAGCGGCATGGTCGTCAACCCGATCACCATCGCCCCCACCGCGACGCTGGCGGCGGCGCAGGGGCTGATGGCACAGCACCGGATCAGCGGCATCCCGGTGGTCGAGGCGGATGGCCGCCTCGTCGGTATCCTCACCAACCGCGACGTGCGCTTTGCCGGCAATCCGAGACAGCCCGTCAGCGAATTGATGACGCATGAGAACCTCGCCACCGTCTCGACCGATGTCGGGCAGGAGGAAGCGCGTCGCCTGCTCCATCAGCGTCGCATCGAAAAGCTGCTGGTGGTGGACGAGGCCTATCGTTGCGTCGGCCTCATCACCGTCAAGGATATCGAGAAGGCGGCGATCCATCCCGATGCGACCAAGGACGGCACTGGTCGACTGCGCGTCGCGGCGGCAACCACGGTCGGCGACAAGGGGTTTGCAAGGACGGAAGCGCTGGTCGATGCCGAGGTCGACCTGATCATCATCGACACCGCGCACGGTCACAATGCCGAAGTCGCCGCCGCGGTCGCGCGGGTCAAGAAACTGTCCGGCTCGGTACAGGTCATCGCCGGCAATGTCGCCACCGGTGCCGCGACGCAGGCGCTGATCGATGCCGGGGCGGACGGGGTGAAGGTCGGGATCGGTCCCGGCTCGATCTGCACGACACGCATCGTCGCGGGCGTGGGCGTACCGCAGTTGACCGCAGTAATGGATTGTGCGGAAGCCGGCGCCAAGGCGGGCGTACCGGTAATCGCCGATGGCGGTCTGCGTACCTCCGGCGATCTTGCCAAGGCGCTGGCGGCGGGCGCATCGGCCTGCATGGTCGGGTCGCTGCTTGCCGGTACCGAGGAAGCGCCGGGAGAGACTTTCCTGTATCAGGGGCGTGCCTATAAATCCTATCGTGGCATGGGATCGGTGGGCGCGATGGGCCGGGGTTCGGCGGATCGCTATTTCCAGGGCGACATCAAGGATCAGATGAAGCTGGTGCCCGAGGGAATCGAAGGGCAGGTCGCCTTCAAGGGCCCCGCACGCGACGTGATCCATCAGCTGGTAGGCGGCGTGAAGGCCGCGATGGGCTATACCGGCGCGGCGACGATCCGCGATCTCCAGCAAAAGGCGCAGTTCGTGCAGATCACCGGTGCCGGCCTCAAGGAAAGCCACGTCCATGACGTGACGATCACGCGCGAGGCCCCTAACTATCCGACGCGCGGCGGATGACACCCGGCGCCCGGGTCGAAGCGGCGATCGAGCTGCTTGACGGCATCATCACTGCCGCCCGTGAAGGTGGTGCGGCGGCCGACACGCTGATTGCCCGCTATTTCGGGACGCGTCGCTATGCCGGATCGAAGGACCGGCGAGCGGTGCGGGAACTTGTTTATTCTGCGATCCGGTTGGCGGGTGAACCGCCGGCCAGCGGCCGCGCCGCGATGCTGGCGCTGGCCGATCGTGATCCGGCGATTGCAGCCGGCTTCGACGGATCGCCGCATGGCCCCGCACCGATCGGCCAGCACGAAGCCCGGGCGGAGCCCGGCATCGCACCGGCCTGGCTGGTCGAGGCACTGACGGCATCGGGTGTTCCGGTGGGGTCGCTCCCGGCCCTGGTCGAGCGCGCCCCGCTCGACGTTCGCGTCAACACGTTGAAGCCGGTACCCGACCTGCCCGACTCGACACCATTGCCAGCTGCCCCCCATGGCTGGCGGTTGCCCAGCGGCACCAATATCGAGACGCTGCCCGCATGGCGCGATGGCGCGATCGAGGTGCAGGATGAGGGCAGTCAGGTCGTCGGCCTTGCGCTGCTGGCCGCGCCGGGTGACGTGATCGTCGATCTATGCGCAGGCGCGGGCGGCAAGACCTTGGCGCTGGCGGCGAGGATGGACAACCGCGGCACGCTGCTCGCCTGCGACACCGATCGTGCGCGGTTGTCACGCCTGCGTCCCCGTGCGGAGCGCGCTGGCGCCACGATTATCGAGACGAAGCTGCTCGATCCCGGTCGTGAAGCCGCGGCGCTGGCCGACTGGCTGGCGCGGGCGGACGGCGTGCTGGTCGATGCGCCCTGCTCGGGTACAGGTACCTGGCGTCGCAATCCGGAAGCCCGCTGGCGGCTCGATCCAGCGCGGCTGGACCGGCTGATCGACACGCAGGCGCACGTCCTGACGCTGGCAGCTTCGCTGGTGCGGCCGGGCGGCAACCTCGTCTACATCGTCTGTTCGCTGCTGGATGCGGAAGGCCGCGATCAGGTCGATCGTTTCCTGGCGAATCATCCGGGCTGGACGGTCGACGTGCCGACGTTGCCTGCCGGGCAGGCGCATGGCGGCGGCATCAGACTTGATCCCGCCAGCGCCGGTACCGATGGCTTTTTCGTCGCGCGACTGATCGCCCCATGCTAACCGACTGACGTTGTGCCCCGTCTGGAGACGATCATGCGCCTTTCGTCCGTCGCCATCGCTGCCGCGCTGGCGACCGTCAGCATTACGACCGCGTTGCAGGGGCAGCGGCCCGACGACCAGATCGATCCACGGTCGTTGCAGTGGCTGGCACAGGGCAAGGTGCAGCGTTCGGCGGGCAACCTCGACGGCGCGACCGATACGCTGGAGACGGCGATCGCGCTCGACCCGCGTAATCGCGCCGCTTTCATCGTGCTGGCCGAGGTGGCAAGCCAGCGAGGCCTGCCGGGCAAGGCGATCCGCCTGTACCGCGAGGCGCTGCTGCTGGAGCCAGCCGATCGGATCGCATTGAAGGGGCAGGGTGAGGCATTGGTCGCCAAGGGCGCGGTGGTGCGGGCGAAAGAGAATCTCGCGCGGTTGAAGACGCTTTGTCGTGGCAATTGTCCGGAGGCGGCCAGTCTGGCGGCGACTATCGCCAAGGGGCCGCCGGTCACCACTGCGCAGGTGGCACCCAAGGTCACGGCAGCGAAGCAATAGCCTTATTGGGCGACCGATCCGTCGCTCGCTTGATCCATCGTCCGCGCCAATGCGACGAACTCGTCGATTGTGACGGTTTCCGCGCGCCGGGTTGGCTCGATCCCCAGCGCTGCCATCGCGTCGCCCGCGCCGGTCACGCCCTTCAGGCTCTGCCGCAGCATCTTGCGCCGCTGGCCGAAAGCGGCGGCGGTCAGCCGTTCCAAGACCGGCAGGCGCACCCCGACAGGAGGGTCGGTCGGTATAACATGCACGACCGCCGACATCACCTTAGGCGGGGGCGTGAAGGCGGAGCGGTGAACCGGCATCGCGATCCGGGCGGCACTGCGCCACTGTGACAGGATGGCGAGGCGTCCATAGGCATCGTCGTTCGCGGTTGCGACGATCCGGTCGGCGACCTCGCGCTGGAACATCAAGGTTAGCGATCGCCACCATGGCTGCCAGTCCGCCGACAGCCAGCCGATCAATAGCGCGGTGCCGATATTGTAGGGAAGGTTCGACACGATATGCGGCCGGCCTTCGAACAAAGCGGGGGCATCGATCGCCAGCGCGTCACCTTCGATGACGCGCAGTCTGCCGGGATAGGCGTCGCCCAGTTCCGCAAGTGCCGGGATGCAGCGCCGGTCGCGCTCGATCGCGGTGACCCGTGCGCCCGCTGCCAGCAGCGCACGGGTAAGGCCACCGGGGCCGGGGCCGACCTCCAGCACCTCGGCATCGGTAAGATCGCCAGATACGGCGGCAATGCGTGCGAGCAATTGACCATCGAACAGAAAATTCTGCCCGAGTGCCTTGGAGGCGTTCAAGCCATAGCGGGCGATGACCTCGCGCAGCGGCGGCAGGTCGACGCTCATGACATGGAACGGCGTGCTGCGGCTTCTGCCGCCATCACGATCGCCGCAATCATCGCGCCCGGCTCCGCCACATTCTGCCCCGCAATGCCGAATGCGGTGCCATGATCGGGTGAGGTACGCACGATCGGCAGACCCATCGTCATGTTGACGCCATCGTCGAAGAACAGCGTCTTGATCGGCACCAGCGCCTGATCGTGATAGGGGCACAGCGCGACATCGTATCTCGCCCGTGCGCGCGGATGAAACATCGTATCGGCGGCATGCGGCCCCGTTATCGACAACCCCTCGGCCAGCAGTTGGGCAATCGCCGGCTCGATCACGTCGATCTCTTCACGACCGAGCGCGCCGTTCTCGCCGGCGTGGGGGTTGAGCCCCGCAATGGCGAGGCGCGGCTGATCAATCCCGAAGTTGCGTTGTAGCCCACGCGCGGTAGCGCGCGCTTTCGCCACGATCAGATCGATCGTCAGCAACGCCGGCACCGCCGCCAGCGGCACATGCGTCGTTATCGGCACCACGCGCAGATCGGGGCCGGCCAACAGCATCACCGCATTTTCATAGGCGATGCCACACCGTTCGGCGACGAATTCGGTCTGCCCCGGATGGGTGAAGCCGACCGCATAAAGCTGTGACTTCGATACCGGCCCGGTGACAAGGGCGCTTGCCGCACCGGTGCGGACAAGGCCGACTGCCAGTTCCAGCGAACGCAGGGCGCATCGGCCACCTTCCAGATCGGGCGATCCCGGTAGGATGTCGCCAGCATCCTCGACGGTCAGTACCGGCAGCGCATCGCCGAACACCGCCGCGGCGGCACGCGGATCGGATATTTCCGCAATCGGCCCCCGCCACACTCGCGATACGGAGCGGGCATCCCCCACCGCGAAGAAGGGGGGCAGCCTGCGGGCATGGCGGGCATCCCACGCCTTGGCCGTCACCTCCGGCCCGATGCCGGCGGGATCGCCCAGTGATACTGCGATCGGCAGCGTCATGACGGCCGCCCCCCCGTCAGCGATATTCGACCACGGCGTCGCGACGCAGATCGCGCAGCTTCTGTTGGGCGCGCAGGTTTACCCGCTGCTGCTGCAACTGGTTTTCGACCTGATCCGATGAGGGAAGCTGACCGGTCTTGGGATCGTCGCGTCCGCACAGCACCAGGGCACGCACCCCTTGCTCGGCGGACCCGAAGGGTGGCGACGACTGGCCGATCTGAAGCTGAAGCATGATGTCGGCCAGCTGCGGGGGCAGGTCGCGAACGCGGACGGTATCGTTGTCGACGACTTCCGCGTTGACCGATGCGGCGATCTTTTCAACCGTGCCGCAACCCTGGATTTCCTTGATTGCCTTGCCAAACGCTGCCGCGCGGGCGGACGCCTCGGCCTGCGTGATCTTGGGCGGGAAGGGCAGGGTAAGCTGTTTCAGGCTGAGTCGCGCATCGCGCGGATCAGCGGTCAGCACCTGCCGTTTGTCGGTCAGATAGATGATCGAATAGCCACCCGGTATCTCGATCGGCCCCGCGACCTGTCCGACCTGCATCTGCTGCGAAGCGGCCGCCAGCTCCGCGGGCAGCTGTGCCGCGCGGACCCAGCCCAGATCGCCCTCGACCCCGCGGGTCGACGCTTCCGAATATTGCCGCGCGAAATAGCCGAAGGGCTGCTGGCCTTTCTGGATTTCGGCGATCAACTGCTTGGCGGTGGCGAACACCTGGGTCTTCGTCGCGTCGTTGGCGGATAGATAAATTTCCCGGAGATTGAACTCCTCGGTGCCCTTCGAGGCTTCCAGCCGGTCGAGAATTGCCTTCACCTCGGCATCGCCGATGTTGACGAAGGGCTCGACCTTGCGGCGTAGATAACGCTGCCATGCCAGTTCGCCTTCGATCTGGCGACGCAGCGAGCGATCGGACGATCCCGATTCGCGGAGATACACCGCCATCTGCGCGGGGGTGCGGTTGAAATTGCGGGCTACGCCATTGTAGCTCTGCTTCAATTCGTCCGCGGTGATCGTGATATCGGCGCTCTTCGCTTCCTGAATCTGCAATGTCTCGTCGATCAACTGACGCAGGACCTGAAGTTTCAGGCGATCGAGTTCGGCGGGCGGCAGCTGGGCGACCTGCGGATTCGCGGCACGGATCAACCCGACGCGCTGATCGACATCGGTGCCGGTGATGACCGTCTCGTTGACGATCGCGGTTGGCTTGCGGACATCGGGATCGAACTTGCCGAAAATCTGCGCATCGGCAGGAATATCCAGATTTTCGGCGGAATTGGGCGCGGTGACCGCAGGCTGCTGCGCCACGGCGGCGGTGGCCACCGCGACCAGTGCCACCATTCCCAGCAATCGGCCCGTCATGGCCCGTCGACGATCATGCTTCACGTAAACCCGATCCCACTCAGCCATACCGGCATAAACCGACGCGACTATCCGCATCTCGCTGAACCGTCGCTTAGCGGCCGAGGTTGGTGAATGCCAGCGTCAGGAGGAAGTTGTTCCCCTTTCGCGCATCACCGATCTGCCGATAATCACGTCGCCACGATACGCCCAGGCGCAAGCAGTCGTCCTCATATTCCACCCCCAGCCGGTGGCGGATCGGATCGAACCCGTCGGCGAGCGACAGCGGGTCCTCGTCCCGGTTGGTCAGGTCGACGATCGCGGACCCGAACACCGACCAGAAGCGGGCGAATTGCAGCCGGCCGGCGACGCGTGCCTCCTCCCGATCACGTAGATCCTCGACGGTGGTGATATCGCGGTTGAGCTTCAGGTAGCCGATCAGCGCATAGGTGCTGCGCGATCCCAATGTCGCATCCACCTCGTTGCGGCGGACCGCGAATCCATCCTTGTCGAGACGGTAGCGATGGATGACCGACACGAGGTCCCGGAACCGCAATTCGGTGCGCCCGACATAATCGGACCAGCGATCGGACAGGCCGGTACCGTCTGGCAGGATCGATTTCCGCTGGGTCAGACGATAGCTTTGCCCCACCACCGCATCGAGCGAGAAGCCCGGCAGGTCCACCGCCCACTGCGCGCCATAGGTCGCGCGGGTAGAATCCTCGAACCGGTCGTATCCGGGAAAGCGATTGAGCGCGAAGAGGTTGGCGTCATCAAGATCGACCGCGCGCGAATCCTCGTTCGGGATCGAGAAATTCCTGATCCGCGGGGCGGCGACGATCTGGAACCGTGGCGTCAGCCGCTGCGTCCCCCCGGCGAATTGGCCGATGAACGGCCATTGGACGTCGATGGCAACCGCACCGATCGCGCGCCCCTGGAAGCCGGCATCGCCGCGGTAGCTGGCGACCGTGGTCGCCAGCGTATCCCGTGCGTTATACGCATCGCCCCGCGCAAACGCGGTGAAGGTCACTTCCTGCCCCCAGGTCGTCAGTCGACGCAGGTCCCAGCGCAGGCTGGTGAATGCCCGCTGCGTATCCTGTCCAGCCGGGCGGGTGAGCGCCAGCGTATTGACCTGGAGATCAAACCGGCCGCCGATCAGTCCGTCCGAAAAGCGGTTACGCCAGTCGATTTCCGGCAGCGCGATCGGCTGCATACCCTGCGCATCGTTCACTCGAAGCGTCTGCACCGCCCAGCCGGTCAACGCGAAGTAGCTGTTGGTGCCGATGCGTTGCAGGCTGGCGGTATTGCGCAGCCGGTCGTCGCGTGAAATGCCGTAGCGGCGCAGGAAGGTCCGGTCGGTGGTCAGGCGCAGCGAGGCGCTGGCACTCCATTCGGGCGTGAACTGATAGCGCAGCGTGCCATCGATATAGCCCCGCAACGCACGCTGGGTGTCGCGCAGATCGGTCGTGTTCAGATCGTCGCTGCGTCGGCTTTCGGTAAGGTAGCCGCGCAGGCGGAAAGCGCCGGTTTTGCTCAGCTGCTCGTAGGCCACGTCCGCCATCGGCAACACGCCCGAATAGATATGCGGGGTTAGCGTCAGCCCGCGGTTCGGCGCGAGGCGGATGTAATAGGGAAGCGCCAGTTCCAGCCCGTTGACCCGGCTGTATTGCGCATTGGGGCTCAACAGGCCGCTGTCGCTGCCGCCGCCGACCGGGTGGGAGAATCGGGGCAGGGGCAGGGTCGGCAGACCGAACAGGTTGATACGCGCACCGTCGTAGAACACCCGCTGCCGGTCGGGGCGATAGGTGACGCGGACCGCCGTGATCTTCCAGCTCGGCTCCTTGGGGCATCCCGTCGCCGTTTCGACCGCGCACGGAGTATAGGCGGCGCGATCCAGCCGGACGGTGCCGTTCTCCTCCCGCGTGCCGCGCACCGCGGCCAGCCGTCCTCCCTGTTCGAGCACGACGAGCATATTGTCGACCACGCCGTCCTTCAGCGAATCGGTCAACTCTATCTGGTCGCCATATGCGATATCGCCTTGCGGGTTGGCGACGGCGATGTCGCCGGTGGCGACCACCTTGCCGGTCTTGCGGTTCCACACCACCTTGTTCGCGCGCAGTCGCTCACCCTGTCGCACCATCCGCACATCGCCGGTCGCAGTGACGATATCGGCCTCGTAGTCATAGTCCAGCGCCGCCGCACTGAACCGGACCTGATCGTCCGACGATGGCGCGTCGGCGGCTCCCGCCGGGGCAGGCGGTGGTACGGGGCGGTCGCCCAAATCCTGCGCCAGCGCGGGCGCGGCAAGGACGATGGCTAGAGCGCAGCCGAAGGGCAGGCCGATACGCGACACGTGGTGATGACCCTTCATGGTCCGCGCCCGCCCCGATACGGCCGCTTCGAACCCGCGCCTATCGCATCGTGCGGCGCGGCCCGCAACGCTGCGCTTGTCGTTCGCGCCCGGCGCCCTAGATGGATCGGGCAAATAGAGGACGCCATGCAGATCAATTTCATCCCCGCCGTTTCCCGCGACGCCGCGCTCGTCGTCATGCCCGTGGCCAAGGACGGGCTGGCACGGACGATCTGGACCTCGGTCGGCGAAGGTGGCGTCCCGATCGCGGCGGTGGCGGCGTCTGCCGCCCGCTTCGCAGGAGAGGCGGGAACAAGCACGGAACTCTTCGTGCCGGGCGATACCGTGCGGCACGTGCTGTTGCTCGGTATCGGCGCTGGTGCGGAGGGTGACTGGTCCAAGGCGGGGGGTGCGCTGGTCACCAAGCTGCTGACATCGGGTACGATTGAAGCGACGGTCGACCTTGGTGCCTTGGCCACTGCCCCGACCGCAGCGGCGGTGGCGCGCTTCGCCGCCGCCGCGACCCAGCGGGCATGGCGGCACGATGTCTACCGTACCAAGCTGCCCGACACCGCCCGGCCGACTCTGAAGACCGTCACGATTGCCGGCGCCCCGACGGGGATCGACGCGGCATGGATGCCACAGGAAGCGGTCAGCAAGGGATTGGCGTTGACGCGGACGCTGGTCGCGGAGCCCGCGAACATCATCTACCCCGAAAGCTTCGTCGAGCGGGTGCGGGCGGAAACGGAAGGCCTGGGCCTCGGCATCACCGTGCTGGATGAGGCGGCGATGCGCGAACTGGGCATGGGATCGCTGCTGTCGGTCAGCCTCGGCTCCGTGCGCGAGGCGCGCGTACTGGCCCTGCGCTGGCAGGGGGCGGGCGAGGGTGATCCCGCATTGGCGCTGGTCGGCAAGGGCGTGACCTTCGACACCGGCGGCATCTCGATCAAGCCGGCGGCCGGCATGGAAGACATGAAGTGGGATATGGGCGGTGCCGGCGCGGTGGTCGGCGCGATGAAGGCGATCGCCGGACGCAAGGCGAAAGCGAACGTCGTCGGCGTCTGCGGGCTGGTCGAGAACATGCCCGATGGCGCGGCTACCCGGCCCGGCGATGTCGTGACCTCCATGTCCGGGCAGACGATCGAGGTACTAAATACTGATGCCGAGGGACGCCTGGTGCTGGCCGACGTCATCACCTGGACGCAGAAGACGTTCCGGCCGAAGACGATCGTCGATCTAGCGACCCTGACCGGGGCGATGATCGTCAGCCTGGGCAATGAATATGGTGGCCTGTTCGCCAACGACGACGCGTTGGCCGATCAGCTGCTGGCGGCCGGGCTGGCCGAAGGTGACAAGCTGTGGCGGTTCCCGCTGTCCGACACCTACGACAAGATGATCGACTCGCCGATCGCCGACATGAAGAATGTCGGTCCGCGCGGGGCCGGATCCATCACCGCGGCGCAGTTCATCAAGCGCTTCGTCGATGAGGGCGTCAAATGGGCGCATCTCGATATCGCGGGCATGGTGTGGTCGGACAAGGCCAGCGCGACGTGGGACAAGGGCGCGACCGGTTACGGCGTGAAGTTGCTTGACCGGTTCGTCGCGGACAATTTCGAGGGGTGATCGGCCTGGCCTGGTCGGGGTGACGGTCGCGATCCCAGCGGCTACACTCCGGCCATGCAGGTCGACTTCTATCACCTCTCCCTGACCCCGCTCGATCGCGCGCTGCCGCAGATCGCCGAAAAGGTGGTGGCATCAGGCGCGCGTCTGCTGATCGTAACGGCACAGGACGAGCGGCGGCGGTATCTCGACCGGCTGTTGTGGAACTACGCCCCCGACAGTTTCCTGCCGCATAGTCAGGCGGGTTCCGGGGAAGACGAACGACAGCCGATCCTGATCGCCGCCGATGTGGCGGCGGCGAACGGCGCGCGTCATATCGCGCTGGTCGATGGCGTCTGGCGCGACGAGGCCCTGACCTTCGATCGCGCTTTCCATTTCTTCGACGACGACAACATCCGCGAGGCGCGACTGGCATGGAAGGCACTGGCCGACCGTGACGGCGTCGAGCGGCGCTATTGGAAGCAGAACGACGCGGGTCGCTGGGAGCAGGCGGCCTGACGGCAGCGGTTCCCTACCAGCGTTGCAAGATCGGTCCCGCCCGACTAGGGCGACGCGCATCCCATCCCGTTCACTTCAGGAGCCCGTGACCATCATGGCCGCGAACCGTACCTTTTCGATCATCAAGCCCGACGCCACCCGCCGCAATCTGACCGGTGCGGTCACCAAGATGCTGGAGGAAGCCGGCCTGCGCGTCGTCGCGTCCAAGCGTATCCAGATGACCAAGGAACAGGCCGAAGGATTCTACGGCGTTCACCGTGAGCGTCCGTTCTTCAACGACCTCGTGTCCTTCATGATCTCCGGCCCGGTCGTCGTGCAGGTGCTGGAGGGTGAAGACGCCGTGAAGCGCAATCGCGACATCATGGGCGCGACCAACCCCGCCAATGCCGAACCGGGCACGATCCGCAAGGAACTGGCCGAGTCGATCGAGGCGAACTCGGTTCACGGCTCGGATTCGGACGAAAACGCGGCAACCGAAATCGCGTATTTCTTCAAGCCCGAAGAACTGGTCGGCTGATGCGCTGGTCCCTGCGACGGGCGACCGCGGCGGATGCGCCGATGGCATCGCTCGTCGCGGGGGCGAGTTTTCTCGAAACCTTTGCCGGCGTGCTGGCGGCGGCGGATATCGTCGCACATCTGGCCGGCAAGAGTTCACCCGCCGCTTTCGTCGGTTGGGCTGATGATCCCCGCAGCATCGTCACGCTGGCGGAGCATCCCGATGGTGCGGCTCCGGTCGGCTACACGGTGCTGACCACCCCCGCCGAGGTCGGCGAGACGACCTCGGAAGACCTTGAGCTTCGGCGCATCTATACGCTGGACCTGACCCGCGGGACCGGTCTCGGCACCATGTTGATGGCGCAGGCGATCGGCGATGCGCGAACGTTGGGTGCAAGCCGGCTGCTGTTGGGTGTTTTCGCCGGCAACAAGCGGGCGTGCGCGTTTTACGAACGTCAGGGTTTCACCGTGTCGGAAGCTCGCCGGTTCAAGGTCGGGGCAACGTGGCATGACGATCTGATCTACGCCCGATCGCTCTGATCCCCGGCTATTTTACCGGCGGCTTCGGCTTGTCCCTCGCCCACAGAACATCGATCCGCCGCTGGCTGCCCCCGGCCTCCCGTAATCGGAAATCGACCAGCGTCACCCGGCGACCACGTAGTAACTGGCCCTCGGTCTTCCACACGATGTCGTAGATCGCGCGGCGGGCGATCGGCTTGTCGTCGGCCATGAACGAATAATCGACCAGTACGGGCAACCGCCCGGTCACGTCGTCTTCACCGCCGTCGGTCTGTTCGCGCAACGGCCGTTCGAACCAGTCGGCCTCGATCGTATGACCGACCGCGTCCTGCGATGCGACGCCCAGCGCGGTGGGAAAGCTGACGCGGACATCACCCAGCGGATGGGCCTCGTCTCTGGTCAGGAGGATCGAGCTATGCCCTGACGCTGGCACCCCGCGCAGTTCGAAGCGGCTGCGATCCCGGGCGGCGGCGGCGCGTTCCTCGATCTTGGTGGTGGCGCTGTCACGGCGTTCCTGCCAGCTATTGTACAGCGTCAGCCCGGCGATTACGACGCCGGCCACCGCCAGCACCTCGGCCAACGTGACCCAGCGCCGCCTGGTCTGCTGGTCCGACGTCTCCTTCATCGCCCGCCGGCCTCTAGCAGGTGCGCGGGTGCCGTCAGTTCCCAGCTGCGGGCGATGCGGTCTTCCACCGATACCCAGTCGATATCACCGGTGAGATCGATCGATGTCCAATTTGTCGAGCCGTCCACGTCATCCTCGACGCGGCGGACCGTCATGGTGGCATCGCCATCGAATTTGACGAACGCCTCACCGGCCACCGTAAAGACGGACTTGCCGATCAGTTCTTCGGTTTCGGGCAGCGTCAGCGCCACGTCACGCACACGGTCGAAGGGGGTCATGACGAACTCCGATAGGATTCGAGGGTACAAGGCATGTTCGGCGGCCAACACGCGGGCGGCGAGTTCGTCGGCATCGTCGTTCGGCAGGATCGGCACGCGCGACTGACCGAGCACCTTGCCCCCATCCAGTTCCTCGGTAACGACATGGACCGAGCAACCCGCCTCCGCATCGCCCGCCGCGATCGCGCGGGCATGGGTGTCGAGCCCTTTGTAAAGCGGCAGCAAAGAGGGATGGATGTTGACGATCCGCCCCCGCCAGCGCGCGACGAAATCATCCGACAACAGCCGCATATAACCGGCCAGCGCGATCGTACCGACTCCCGCCGCGTGCAATGCCGCGTCGAGACGGGCTTCATAGGCAACCTTGCCGATGCCCTTCGGGCTCAGCGACCATGTCGCCAGCCCGTGCGCAGCGGCCCAGACCAGTCCTGCCGCCTCCGGCTTGTCCGAGGCGACCAAGGCGACACGGTAGCCACGGGCCTGTTCTATCAGCGAGATCATGTTCGATCCCCGTCCAGAGATCAGGATCGCGACCGCTTGTTCATTGCTCATGCGTGGCGGTCCAACCCTGCCGGGCGCTCCATGTTTCCACCGAACCGGTGACGGTGCAGCCGCGCGTGCCACGCTCGATCCGGCCGATCGTCGCAACCATCTCGCCCGCCTGTACCAGCGCGGCGGTCACCGCATCCGCTTCGTCAGCCGCGACGATCACCGCCATCCCGATGCCGCAGTTGAAGGTGCGCGCCATCTCCTCCGGCTCGATCGCACCCTGCGCCTGCAAAAACGCCATCAGCCGTGGCTGTTCCCAGGCATCGGCATCGACCATCGCATGGACATGGTCCGGCAATACGCGCGGGATGTTCTCCAGCAGGCCACCGCCGGTGATATGCGCCAGCCCCTTGATCCGGCCGTCGCGCAGCAGCGGCAGCAGGCTGGCGACATAGATCCGGGTCGGCGCCATCAGATGGTCGATCAACAGACGATCCTGATCGAACAGCGCCGGCCGATCGAGCTTCCACCCACGATCCGCAGCGAGTCGGCGGACCAGGGAGAAACCGTTGGAATGCACACCGGACGATTCGAGGCCGAGGATCACGTCGCCGTGATCGATCGTCCTGCCGGTCAGCAGCCGCTCCCGTTCCACCGCGCCCACACAGAAGCCGGCGAGATCATAGTCGCCCGGCGCATACATGCCCGGCATCTCCGCCGTCTCCCCACCGATCAGGGCGCAGCCTGCCTGCCGACACCCCTCCGCGATCGAGGCGATCACACGTTCGGCGATTCCCGCCTCCAGCTTGCTGCTGGCATAATAATCGAGGAAGAACAGCGGCTCGGCGCCCTGCACGATCAAATCGTTGGCACACATCGCGACCAGATCGATGCCGACGCCTTCGTGCCGGTCCCACTCGATCGCCAGTTTGAGCTTGGTGCCGACACCATCATTCGCCGCGACCAGCAAGGGATCGACGAAGCCGGCCGCCTTCAGGTCGAACAGTCCGCCAAAGCCGCCCAGATCGGCATCTGCGCCGGGCCGCCGCGTCGCGCGGGCCAGCGGGGCAATGGCGCGGACCAGCGCGTTGCCCGCGGCGATCGAGACGCCGGCATCGGCATAGGTATAGGGTTGCGTATCGGTCATTCCCGAGCGCCTAGCCACATCGCGCTTGGATTTCCACGCCCGCTTCTGCAAAAGACGCCGACATGCGCCGCACCCTTCTCGTTTCCCTTGCCGCCGTGACGCTCGTCGCGGGCAGCGCCACGCTTGCGCAGATCGAAGGATCGGGCCGCGGCGTTGCGCCAGTCGACAGTGGCGGCGCGTTCGAGGTGAGCGGTGTTGCGGTCGACGTTGCGGGCAAGACCGCCGATGCCGCGCGCTATGGCGGCTGGCGGCTGGCGCAGCGCAAGGCATGGGTACAACTGTCGCGGCGACTGGGTGGTGGCGGTACGTTGGTGTCGGATGGCACGCTCGATCAACTGGTGTCGGGCATCGTGGTCGAGAATGAGCAGATCGGCACGACCCGCTATGTCGCGCGGCTGGGTGTGCTGTTCGACCGCAACCGGGCGGGGTCATTGCTCGGCGTGGCGACGGATGCCGATCGCTCACCACCGATGCTGGTGATGCCGGTGCAATGGTCTGCCGGGGTCGGGCAGGTCGTGGAACGGCGCTCCGACTGGCAACTGGCCTGGGCCCGGTTTCGCACCGGCAATTCCAGCATCGACTATATCCGGCCGACCGGGGCGGGAATCGACCCCTTGCTGCTGACGATCGGCCAGACCAACCGGCCCGGGCGCGGCTGGTGGCGGACGGTCATCGACCAGTATGGGGCGGCAGACATCCTGATCCCGTCGGTGCGCCTCTACCGGCAATGGCCGGGTGGTCCGGTGATCGGTCAGTTCGAGGCGCGCCATGGTCCCGATAATCGACTGCTCGGTCGCTTCTCGCTCAGGGTTGGCAGCGCACAGGGTCTGGCGCAATTGCTCGATGTCGGCGTCGCGCGACTCGATGGGTTGTATCAGCAGGCGCTGCGGCAGGGACTGCTATCGCCCGACATCGCGCTGTCGCCCCCGCCCGATCCGACCGCCACGCCGACGCCGGTGGCGCTTGAGGGCATCGATGGGATCATCGCCGACCTCAACGATCCTGCGGCAAATACGACGACGGTGACGGTGCAATATGACACCCCCGGCGCATCGAGTGTCGCCAATACCGAAACCCTGATCCGCACATTGCCGGGTGTCCGCAGCGCTGCAACCACCAGTCTGGCGCTCGGTGGCGTATCCCTCATGCGAATTGAGCTTGCCGGTGATCCGGCCGGGTTCGCCGCCGATCTGCAGTCGCGCGGCTATCAGGTCGCGGGATCGGGCACGACGCTCCGGATCAGCCGTCCGGCTGCCGTGCCGGCGACCGGACCCGACGGATGAGCCAGATGGCGCTGCCGCTCGGCTGGCCGGCCGATCCCCGCGACGACGCCTTCCTGGTCACCCCCTCCAACGCGCAGGCGGTGCAACTGCTCGAACGTTGGGGCAACTGGCCGGTCCGCACCGCGATCCTTACCGGGCCGCGCCGTTCGGGCCGGAGTCTGCTGGCCCGTATCTTTGCCGCGAAGAGCGGTGGCATGATCGTCGACGACGCGGAGCGAGTCGACGAAACCGACCTGTTCCATCTCTGGAACCGCGCGCAGGAGGAGCGGCGGCCGTTCGTCATCGTCGCGGACCAGCCACCGCCGATCTGGGCGGTGACGCTGCCCGACCTTCGGACCCGGTTGGCGGCCAGCCCTCATGGCGAACTCCATCCGCCCGACGATGCCCTCGCCATCGCGCTGCTCGACCGGCTGTTCGCCCGCCGCGGCCTCGATGCCAGGTCCGATCTGATCGAATGGCTGGTCGCGCGGATCGAGCGTAGTCATCTTGCCATCGAACGCGTGGTAGACGCACTGGATCAGGGAAGTCTGGAACGCCATCGCCGGCTGACCATTCCCCTGGCTCGCATCACGTTGATCCAGGCCGGGCTGATTCCCGGCAAAGCCGAGGACGCATGACCCGCCCAGCGCATATCGCCCATCTCGACCGGGCCGACGACGATCTCTCGCCAGCCGGTGACGGAGAGCGATATTTCAACCGCGAGCTCTCTTGGCTCGCGTTCAACCGACGGGTGCTGGAGGAGGCGTGCAACGGCGCGCATCCGCTGCTCGAACGGCTACGCTTCCTGTCGATCTGCGGATCGAACCTCGACGAGTTCTTCATGGTCCGTGTCGCCGGGCTCAAGGGGCAGCAGGCGCACGAGGTCGATCGCCGTTCCGCCGATGGTCTGACCCCCGGTCAGCAGCTCGGCGCGATCATCGCCGAGGCGGATCGCCTGATGGAAAGCCAGCAGGCGGTATGGGCGGACCTGCGCACGTTGCTCGACGAGGCAGGGTTGTGGGTGCTGCGACGCGATGCGATCGAGGACAATGTCGAGGAGTGGCTGGAGCAGCATTTCCGCGATCAGGTCTTCCCGATCCTGACGCCGCAGGCGCTCGACCCCGCCCACCCCTTTCCCTTCATCCCGAATCGCGGGCTGTCGGTGATCTTCGATCTGGAACGGATTTCCGACAAGGAGCCGATCCGCGAACTCGTCATGCTGCCGGCGGCGACGCCGCGGTTCGTGCGCTTGCCGGGCGAGGTCGCCCGGTACGTCGCGGTGGAGACGATGGTGAAGCGGTTCGCGCCGCTGATCTTCCCCGGCTATATCGTCCACGGGGCGGCGGCGTTCCGGGTGCTGCGCGACAGCGATATAGAGATCGAGGAAGAAGCCGAGGATCTCGTCCGCTACTTCAAGAACGCGATCAAGCGGCGTCGTCGTGGACGGGTCATCCGGCTGGAACTCGAAACGGGAATGCCCGATTCGCTCGCCGCAGTCCTGAAGACCGAACTGGGCGCCAGCGGCACGATCATCACCGAGAGCGGCCAGTTGCTGGGCATCACCGACCTTGATTCGCTGTATGACGAAGATCGGCCCGACCTGAAGTTCCTGCCCTTCACACCACGTTTTCCAGAACGAATCCGGGAGTTTGACGGCGATTGCTTTGCTGCGATCGCAGCCAAGGACATCGTCGTCCATCACCCCTACGAAACGTTCGAGGTGGTGCTGGCCTTCCTGAAACAGGCCGCCGCCGATCCGGACGTAATCGCGATCAAACAAACGCTGTACCGCGCCGGCAAGCAGTCCGCCGTCATCAACGCATTGGTCGCGGCGGCGGAGGCGGGCAAGTCGGTGACTGCCGTGGTCGAACTGAAGGCACGCTTCGACGAGGAGCAGAATCTCCTATGGGCTTCGCAACTCGAACGGGCCGGGGTGCAGGTCGTCTATGGCTTCATCGACTGGAAAACCCATGCCAAGGTGTCGCTGGTCGTTCGGCGGGAGAATGGCCAGTTCCGTACCTACTGCCACTTCGGAACCGGTAACTACCATCCGGTGACGGCCAAGATATACACGGATATCAGCTACTTCACGGCCGATCCTTTGATCGGTCGCGATGCCGCACAGATGTTCAATTTCGTGACCGGCTATGTCGAGCCGCATGACATGAATTGCATCAGCCTGTCGCCGCTCGACCTGCGGGCACGGCTGGTGGAACTGATCGATGCCGAGATCGGCCACGCACGCGCCGGCCGTCCGGCCGGGATGTGGGCCAAGATGAACAGTCTGGTTGACCCGGCAATCATCGACAAATTGTACGAAGCAAGCGCGGCGGGCGTCGAGGTCGATCTGATCGTCCGTGGCATCTGTTGCCTGCGCCCGCAAGTGCCGGGTCTGTCTGAGAATGTCCGGGTCAAATCGGTGATCGGCCGGTTTCTGGAGCACAGCCGCATCTGGGCGTTCGGATCGGGCAAGCGCCTACCCAATGACGGGGCGCGGCTGTACATATCCTCGGCGGACTGGATGCCGCGCAATTTCGATCGGCGAGTCGAATATATGCTGCCGATCACCAACCCGACCGTGCATGACCAAATTCTCGATCAGGTAATGGTCGCGACATTGCTCGATGACGAACAGAGCTGGGTGCTGGGTCCGGATGGAGAATATACGCGGGTGATACCGGGTGAGCGGCCGTTCAATCTCCACCGCTACTTCATGACCAATCCGTCGCTGTCCGGTCGTGGCGCTGCTCTGAAAAAGGTACCGACACTGTCGCTCAGGGCGGCACCATGAGCCTTGCCGTCAACCTGTTCGGACGCAAGCCGGCAGACGCGCTGCCCCGGACCGGGATCATCGACATCGGCTCCAACTCCGTCCGTCTCGTCGTCTATCAGGGGCCGGCCCGAATCCCGGCGGTGCTGTTCAACGAAAAGGTGATGGCGGGGCTTGGTCGTGGCCTCGCCGCCACCGGACGGATGCCGGAAGCCGGGGTCATCCTTGCGCGGACGGCGCTGGCGCGCTTCGCCGCCGTCGCGCGGGAGATGGAGGTCACCTCGCTCCGGACGGTCGCTACCGCGGCCGTCCGCGATGCCGCCAACGGGCCTGAATTTATCGCCTGGGCGGAGCGGCTGGGCCTGTCGATCGAACTGTTGTCGGGCGAACAGGAGGCGATCGGCGCGGGCGAGGGGGTATTGTCGGGCATCCCCGATGCGGACGGTATCGTCGGCGATCTTGGCGGCGGCAGTCTCGAACTGGTGCGGATCAAGGACGGCAGGGTCGGTGATCGCGTGTCTTTCCCCCTCGGCGTGCTGCGCATCGCGGGCAAGCGTGGCAAGCCGCTGGACCGGATGGTCGGGCGTCTGCTGGAACAGGCAGGCTGGCTGGGGCGTGGCAGTGGTTTGCCGCTCTATCTGGTTGGTGGCTCGTGGCGGGCGCTGGCGCGAATCGATATCGGCCTGTCCGATTATCCGCTGCCGATCGCGCACCAGTACACCATGACTGCGGAAACGGTGCGGCGGCTGGGCCGGACGATCCCGCATCTTGGCAAGCCGAAGTTGCGGAGCATCCCCGGCCTGTCGACGGCACGCGCGGGTACGGTGGCGGACGCGGCGGCGCTCCTTGGCGTGCTGTTGCGTCAACTCGGCAGCCGCACGACGATCGTGTCGGCGTTCGGCCTGCGCGAAGGGCTGATGTTCGGAATGCTCGATGCGGACACTCGTGCCGCCGATCCCCTGATCGTGGCGACGCGGGACGAGGGGCGGGTGCTGGGCCGGTTTCCCGAACATGGCGATCTGCTCGATCGTTGGGTCGCGCCGCTGTTCGTCAACGATCCGGTGGCGGAAGCGCGCGTTCGCCACGCCGCCTGCCTGCTGGCGGACGTGGGCTGGCGCGCCAATCCGGAGTTCCGCGCGGAGCGGGGGCTGGAGATCGCCTTGCATGGCCAATGGGTTGCGATCGATCCGTCCGAGCGTGGGCAGTTGGCCCAGACATTGTTCACCTGCTTGGGCGGGGGGCTGGCGTTTCCCGATCCCCTGCCGCGACTGACCGATGAAACCGGATTGCGACGGGCGGTCGCGTGGGGGCTGGCAATCCGGTTCGGCCAGCGGCTGAGTGGCGGATTGGCGGGGCCGTTGACGCGCACCAAACTGTCGATCGATCCGCAGACGGTGACGCTGCACATGCGGCCCGCGGATCGGGCGCTTTACGCCGATACCGCGGAAAAGCGCCATATCGCGCTAGCCGGTTTTCTCGGGCGGCGGGCAGTGGTCAAAAGCTGACCACTTACCCTGGAACGATCAGATCAGCCGCATGTCAGCGCGTTGATCTTGCCATCCTCGCCGAGCAGGATGTTAAGCCGGTCAGTGCGAAAATCCTTCGTCACCGGATCGTCCAGGTGAAGGATGCGGGCGATCCGGGCATTGGCCGCGTACTGGATTTCCTCGCGCAGCGGCATTTTGAATTCGCTGCCGACATAGCGCATCTGGAAGCTCATATCGACGCGGCACGGGCCAGTCGGTTCGGCCGGTCCGGTCGTCGTCGTGCATCCGGCCATCAGGCCGAAGAGCGCCGGTATCGTCATCATCCTCACGCGTCATCCTCCGCCCTGGTCATCTTCAACCGTCCGCCCTTGACCGCAAAGGCAAGGCGCCCTTCGACCAGATCGACCGCGTCGCGGCCGAACTGATCGTAACGCCAGCCCTGCAACATCGGCAGCCCGGTTCGTACGCCAGCAGCCAGCGCCTCCAGTTCATCGGACCGGGCCAGCAGCTTCGACGCGACATCGATATCGCGTGAGCGGATTTTCAGGAGCAGCTTGAGCAGGTCCGCGACCAGCGACCCTTCCTTGCCCAGCCCCGGCTTGCGATCGTCGCGCGGGGGCAGCTCGTCGATCGACAGCGGCGTCGCATCGGCCAGCGCCTGCATCAGTCGGGCACCGATATCATTGCCGGCCCAGGTGGCGGACAGACCGCGCACCTTGGCCAGATCGGCCTGCTTGCGCGGCGGGTTGCCGGCGAGATCGCCGAGCGTTTCGTCCTTGACGATGCGTCCGCGTGGCAGGTCCTTGGCCTGTGCCTCCAGTTCGCGCCAGCGCGCCAGTGCCTTGAGGCGCCCCAGCATGTCAGTTTTGCGCCCCGACACCCGCACGCGCTTCCACGCCAGATCAGGATCGTTCGCATAATTGGACGGATCGGCAAGCCGCTCCATCTCCTGATCGAGCCATGCACCGCGGCCGGTCTTCCGCAGTTTTTCCAGCATCTTCGGAAAGATCGCCGCCAGATGGGTGACGTCGCCGATCGCATATTCGATCTGGCGCGCGTCCAGGGGCCGACGCGACCAATCCGTGAAGCGCGCGCCCTTGTCGACGACGATGCCCAGCCAGCTGTCGACGAGGTTCGAATACCCGATCTGCTCGCCTTGACCCAGTGCCATCGCCGCCACCTGCGTATCGAACAGGGGATGGGGGGTCTTGCCTGTAAGGTTATAGACGATCTCGATATCCTGACCGCCGGCATGGACGACCTTCAGCACCTCCTCGTTCTCGACCAGCAGGTCGAGCAACGGCTTCATGTCGAGGCCCGGCGCCAATGGATCGATCGCCGCCGCCTCGTTCACGTCGGCGATCTGGATCAGGCAGAGTTCGGGCCAATACGTGCTTTCGCGCATGAACTCGGTATCGACCGTGATGAAGTCGGCCTTGGCAAGCCGCGCGCACAGATCGGCGAGCGTGGCACTGTCGGTAATCAGGGGATGGATATGCATCGGTCCATCCATAGCGGTCTCGCGCGGGTTGACAAAGAGGGGGCGGGAAGGGGAGTGACCGGCGATCCCTTTGGCCGTTCCCCCGCTTTCGCGCGGACAGGCATATGCGAGAAGACACCATGCACGCCTATCGTACCCACCACTGCGCCGGCCTGACCGCCGCCGACGTCGGCGAAACCGTCCGCCTGTCCGGCTGGGTCCATCGCAAGCGCGATCATGGCGGCGTGTTGTTCGTCGATCTGCGCGATCATTACGGCATCACGCAGGTGGTAGCCGATGCCGATTCGCCAGCGCTGCCGGTGCTGGAGGCATTGCGCACGGAATCGGTCGTTACGATCGACGGCACTGTGAAGGCGCGCGCGGACGGCACCGCCAACACCAATCTGGCGACCGGCGAGATCGAGGTCTTCGCGCGCGGCGTCACGATACAGAGCGCGGCGCACGAACTGCCGATGCCGGTGGCGGGCGATGCCGAATATCCGGAGGACATCCGCCTCCGCTATCGCTTCCTCGATTTGCGGCGTGAGCGGCTGCACGCCAATATCATGCTGCGCAGCCAGGTGATCGCTTCGATCCGCAACCGGATGATCGGGCAGGGCTTCACCGAATTCCAGACGCCGATCCTGACCGCATCGTCCCCGGAGGGTGCGCGCGACTATCTCGTGCCCAGCCGCGTCCATCCTGGCAAATTCTACGCGCTGCCGCAGGCGCCGCAGATGTTCAAGCAGCTGTTGATGGTCGCCGGGTTCGATCGCTATTTCCAGATCGCCCCCTGCTTCCGCGACGAGGATGCGCGGGCGGATCGATCGCCGGGTGAGTTTTACCAGCTCGATTTCGAGATGAGCTTCGTCACGCAGGAAGATGTCTTCCAGGCCATTGAGCCCGTCCTGCACGGTCTGTTCGAGGAATTTGCGAACTGGCAGGGTAAGGGCCGGCAGGTGTCGGCATTGCCGTTCAAACGCATCCCGTACCGGGAATCGATGCTCAGATACGGCAACGACAAGCCGGATTTGCGCAATCCGATCCTGATCTCCGACGTATCGGATCACTTCACAGGATCGGGCTTCGGGCGCTTCGCGTCGATCGTGGAAGCGGGTGACGTCGTCCGCGCGATCCCGGCACCCAACACCGCCGATCGCAGCCGAAAATTCTTCGATGACATGAATGCCTGGGCGCAGGGCGAAGGCTTCGCCGGTCTCGGCTATGCCACGCGCAAGGGTGGCGAATGGGGTGGACCGATCGCCAAGAACCATGGCGAAGAAGGCATGGCGAAGCTGGCCGAGACGCTCGGCCTCGGCCCCGACGACGGAATTTTCTTCGCCGCCGGCAAGGAAGCGCAGGCCGCCAAACTGGCAGGGCTTGCCCGTACGCGCGTGGGCGAGGCGCTGGGATTGATCGACCAGAATCGTTTCGAGTTCTGCTGGATCGTCGATTTCCCGATGTTCGAATATGACGAAGACAACAAGAAGGTCGACTTCAGCCACAATCCTTTCTCGATGCCGCAGGGCGAGATGAACGCACTGGAGACGATGAACCCGCTCGATATTCTCGCCTATCAATACGATATCGTCTGCAACGGCATCGAGCTGTCGTCAGGGGCGATCCGGAACCATCGGCCGGAGATCATGTACAAGGCGTTCGAGATCGCCGGCTACAGCCAGGCCGATGTCGACACGAATTTCGCCGGCATGATCAACGCCTTCAAGTTCGGTGCGCCGCCACATGGTGGCTCCGCACCCGGCATTGACCGGATGGTGATGCTGCTGGCGGGCGAGCCGAACATCCGGGAGGTCGTGCTGTTCCCGATGAACCAGAAGGCGGAGGACCTGATGATGGGCGCGCCCAACTTCGCAACGCCCAAGCAGTTGCGCGAACTCAACCTGCGCTCGACCGCCGAGCCGAAAAAGGACGTGACGACGATCGTCACGCCCGCTGCCGGCTGACCGGCGCCGTTGCCGCACCACCCGACCGGGTGGTGCGGCAGGTTCTTCAGGCCGCCTCGAAGGTCGTGCCGTTGTCCGACAGCACGCGCAGCTTGCCATCGGCGATCGCGAACACCGCGCCCTTCAGCGCCAGCGTACCGTCGTCGAGGCCCGCCTGAACGAACGGGAAGGTCTTCAGGTTCTCGATCGAAACCTTCACACCCTCCTGCTCCAGCGCAGTCTGGCCTTCGGCGCCCGTCCCATGCTCGGCCACCACGCGTTCGCGCGCATCCTTCAGCAGCTTGATCCATTCCGCGACGAAGCCGCCCTCGCCGGGCTTGGCATCGGTCAGCGCACCCGACAGCGACGCCTTCACGCCCCCGCACTGGCCGTGACCCAGCACAAGGATTTCCTCGACCTTCAGGACCGTGACGGCAAATTCGATCGCGGCGGAAACGCCGTGAAGGCCGCCGCTGGGATCGAACGGGGGTACCAGATTGGCGACGTTGCGAACCACGAACACTTCACCCGGACGCGTGCCGAAGATGGTAGCGGGGTCGACGCGGCTGTCGGAGCAGGCGATGACCATCACCTTGGGCGTCTGCCCGCCGGCCAGTTCGGTCCACTTCTCCCGCTCGTCGATCCATTCGTTCCCGCGGAAGCGGTAGTAGCCGTCGATCAGGTCCTTGAACTTTCGCATTCGATATCAGCCCTTCGTTGTTTCGTGCCACGTGACACGCTATCTTAGAGGACATGAACGATCTGTCATCTGTTTCGGCTCCCGTCCGGCAACGTAAACCCGACTGGATTCGCGTAAAAGCGCCCACTTCGGCCGGATTCGCGGCGACCCGTGAGCTTATGCGGTCGAAAAGCCTGACGACGGTGTGCGAGGAGGCGGCCTGCCCGAACATCGGTGAGTGCTGGAGCAAAAAGCACGCAACCGTGATGATTCTGGGTGATACCTGCACCCGCGCCTGCGCCTTCTGCAACGTCAAGACCGGGATGCCCCGTGCCGTCGATCCGATGGAGCCCAACAACGTCGCCGATGCCGCCGCGCAGATGGGATTGCAGCACATCGTCATCACCTCGGTCGATCGCGATGATCTGCCCGATGGCGGGGCGAAGCAGTTCGTGAAGGTGATCGAGGCGATCCGGCGGTCGAATCCCACCACCACGATCGAAATCCTTACCCCCGACTTTCGGAACAAGCACGAAGCTGCGGTCGAGGCGATCGTCGCTGCGCGGCCGGACGTCTACAATCACAATCTTGAAACCGTGCCGCGGCTGTACCCGACGATTCGGCCCGGCGCGCGTTATTATGCGTCGATCCGGCTGCTGGAGAGCGTCAAGAAACTCGATCCGTCGATCTTCACCAAATCCGGCGTGATGCTGGGGCTGGGGGAACAGCGGTTGGAAATCCATCAGGTGATGGACGACATGCGTTCCGCCGATATCGATTTCCTCACGATGGGTCAGTATCTGCAGCCGACGCCGAAGCACGCCAAGGTTGCCGAGTTCGTGACGCCCAAGGCGTTCGATGCCTATGCCAGCATCGCGCGGGCCAAGGGTTTTCTGCTGGTCGCCTCGTCGCCGTTGACCCGGTCAAGCTACCATGCCGGTGATGACTTCCAGCGGATGCGTGCCGCGCGCGACGTCAAGCTGGGGCGGGCGCCCGTCGCGGTCTGATGCCCAAACATCAGGAAACCCGCCATCTGCCCTATACGCCGGAGCAGATGTTCGACCTCGTTGCCGACGTGAAACGCTACCCGGAGTTTCTGCCATGGGTCAGCGCGATGCGCGTTCGCAAAGACAGTGAGACGGAGACGCTGGCGGACATGATCGTCGGCTTCAAGGGGTTGCGCGAGACTTTTACCAGCCGGGTAGAGAAAGAACGGTCGAACCGGATTGTGGTCGATTATGTCGACGGGCCGCTCAAGCATCTACGCAACGACTGGCGGTTCCGGCCTGAGGGCGATGGGGGTTGCGCGGTCGACTTCTCCGTCGACTTTGCCTTCAAGAACCGGGTGTTCGAGATGCTGGCCGGGCAAGTATTCGGGCAGGCGTTGCGCCGGATGATCGGCGCGTTCGAGACGCGGGCGGCCGCTCTTTACGGCTCCAACCCGGCGGGCGGCGGGGGCGGCAGCAACAATTCCAGCGCACACAGCGCCGCCTGAAGCCTGATTCCGCCACGGCCATTATCGTCGAACTGGCGGCGATCGGCATGGATGTCGGTCGCCTCGCCACCCCGGTCCGCCCGGGCGAAGACGACGGTGCCGACCGGTTTCTTTTCCGATCCGCCGCCGGGGCCGGCGACACCGGTGATCGCGACGGCGGTATCCGCCCCCGTCTTTTCCAGCGCGCCGCGCGCCATGCTCCACGCCACCGCCACCGACACGGCGCCGAACGTCTCCAGCACATCGGTGCTGACACGCAACAGCGCCGCCTTCGCCTCGTTGGAATAGGTGACGATCGAGGCTTCCAGAACATCGGAAGACCCCGGTATCTCGGTCAAGGCCGCCGCGACGAGCCCGCCGGTACAGCTTTCCGCCAAGGCGATGCGGCGGTTCGCGGCACGATACGCCTCGACCACGCGGGTCGCTGCCGCGATCAGTTCGGGGGGGAGCAACGTGTCGATCATCGCGGACCCGGACATAGCGGTAATTCCGGCACTGCGACCTTGCCGCCGCGTGCCTTGCTTTCCTTGAAATAGCGCAGGACCGTCACGATCGCGTCGGCGGTGTTGCGCGCCGGCAGCGGTTCGAGATCGGTGACCAGCCGGTCGATCGTGGTACAGTCGGTCAGTTCTATGCGCCCCACGATCTGGGGAGCGATCAGGCTGGTCAGCACCGGGCGGGCATAATCCGATTGCAGCAGCAGATCGACGGCGGGATCGCTGAGTTTGACGATCGCCGCGCGGGCCGCGGGCCATGCCCGGTCCGCCGCCGCCTGATACTTGGCGATCACCGGTCCGCCCTCGCGCCGGATAAGGCTGGCCGTCGGCAGGCGGTCGGCACAGACGCGACCGGTTTCGCGAATGATCTCGGGAAGCGCGACCAGCGCGAGCGTCTGCGCCTCGTCATCCGACAAGCATAGTCGCTGCGCCGTGGCCGGAGTCGTGAGCAGCGCGATGGCAGCGAGCAGGGCGGAGATTCTCATCGCGGCTGTCCCGGCAGGCTGACCGTCGCGATCGCCTGTGCCGCGATCCCTTCGCCACGGCCCGTGAAGCCCAGTCGTTCGGTCGTGGTCGCCTTCAGGCTGACGCGATCGGGATGGAGGTGGATAATCTCGGCGATGCGCGCCGTCATCGCCGCGCGATGCGGGCCGATCTTGGGTTCCTCGCACATCAGCGTCAGGTCGACGAAATCGATCCGGCCGCCACGATCGGCGATCAGCGACGCGGCATGCGCCAGGAAACGATCGGATGAGGCACCGCGCCATTGGGGATCGCTGGGCGGGAAATGTGTACCGATATCCCCGGCGGCGATCGTGCCGAGCAGCGCGTCGGTGATCGCATGCAGCGCTACATCCGCGTCGCTATGACCGGACAGCCCCTTGTCATGGGGGATCAGAATGCCACCGAGCCATAATTCCTCACCCGATTCCAGCCGATGCACGTCGAAACCCATCGCGGAACGGGTTTCCCATGTCAGGCGGGCTTCGGCCGCGGCGAAGTCCTGTGGGTAGGTGACCTTGTCGAGCATGATGTCGCCCTGCACCAATGCGACGCGTCCGCCAAGCCGCCGCACCATCTGCGCATCGTCGCTGGCATCCTCATCGATCGGCCATGCCGCGTGTGCGCTGGCGAGTATCGCCCTGCCAAATCCCTGCGGCGTCTGGATACGGTGCAGGTCATCACGGCGTACGAGGGCGCCGTCGCCACGTGTCAACGTATCGGCGACGGGCAGCGTCGGTACCGCGCCGTCTGCTTCGTCGAGAGCGCACAACACCCGGTCGATCACCTCCACGGGAACGAATGGCCGGGCGGCATCATGCACCAGCACCCGCTCGATCGCGGGATTCAGTGCGGCCATGCCGATCGCCACCGAGTCGCGGCGCAGCGCCCCGCCGATCACGATTCGCGCTGCCGGCCCCAGCGCAACCCGCGCGAGTTCCTGTTGACCGTCTGCGATCACGGTCACCACCTCATCGATCAGCGGATGCGCGGCGAAGGCGGCGTGAGCGTGCGCCAGCATCGCTCGCCCCGCGATCGGGGTATATTGCTTGGCCACGACGGTGCCGGCACGCAGGCCACGGCCGGCAGCGACGATCAGGGCGGCGGTACGGGGACGGGTCATTGCCACGGGGCCTAGCGCGATGGCGCCATGCTTGCCAGTCGGTGCAGTTCCGCGTAAGTAGATGCCTAAATTTCAGGCACATCCATGCGCAAGCTTGCTCCTATTCAGATCGGCCCCGTCCGGATCGATTGCCCCGTCGTGCTCGCCCCGATGACGGGTGTCACGGACATGCCGTTCCGCACCGTCGTCCGTCGCTACGGTTCCGGCCTCAACGTGACCGAGATGATCGCCAGTCAGGCCGCGATCCGTGAGACGCGACAATCGATCCAGAAGGCGGCGTGGCATCTGTCGGAGGAGCCGGTGTCGATGCAGCTCGTCGGCTGCACGCCGTACGAAATGGGCGAGGCGGCGAAGCTGGCAGAGGAACGTGGCGCAGCCATCATCGACATCAACATGGGCTGCCCGGTCCGCAAGGTGACGAACGGCGATGCCGGATCGGCACTGATGCGCGATCTGAAACTGGCCGCGACCCTGATCGAGGCGGTCGTGAAGGCGGTGAAGGCGCCCGTCACGCTCAAGATGCGGATGGGGTGGTGCCATGACAGCCTGAACGCTCCCCAGCTGGCGCGCATCGCGGAAGATCTGGGTATTCGCATGGTGACGGTTCACGGACGCACCCGCAATCAGATGTATAAGGGCGAAGCGGACTGGCGTTTCGTCGCCGGGGTCAAGCAGGCGGTATCGATCCCGGTGATCGTCAACGGCGACATCTGTTCGATCGAGGATGCCGATGCCGCGCTCGACCAGTCCGGGGCGGACGGGCTGATGATCGGTCGCGGTGCGTATGGCCGGCCATGGCTGCTCGGTCAGGTGATGACGTGGCTGGATGAGGGGCGCCGCGTTCCCGACCCCGATCTCGACGAACAATATCGTACGATCGTCGAGCATTACGAGGCAATGCTGGAGCATTACGGGAACGTCACGGGTGTGAACATGGCCCGTAAACATATCGGCTGGTACACCAAGGGGCTGACCGGATCGGCAGAATTCCGCAACGCCGTGAACCAGATTCTCGATGCCAACCGCGTAAAGGCGATGCTGGCAGAATTTTATGCGCCGTATCTCCGGCGCGCGGCGGCTTGAACCGGCGGCCAGGATTTGCCGAACTGTTTGCCGCGTTGCCCGTCGCGGTGCTTGTTATCGGTCCCGACGACCGCATCGCCCATGCCAACGCACTGGCCGAACAGATGCTCAACCTGTCGGAGCGGGTGATGACCGGGCAGCCGTTGGTCGCGATCCTGCCGCCGCCAGAGGGGGTGGAGGCGCGGGACGGTTATGGTTTCGCGGTCTACGATACCGAAATCGCTACGGCGCGCGGGGTGCGGATGCGGGTCGATTTCGTCGAGGCGAAGATTGCCGATCATGACGGTTGGCGGGCGGTAACGCTGCATCATGCCGCCAGTTCGCGCCGACTGGGACAGGCGCCGGATCGCTCGGCCGCTCGTGCCGCGGTGGGGGCGGCCGCGATGCTGGCCCACGAAATCCGCAATCCCCTGTCGGGCATCCGCGGCGCGGCGCAACTGCTGGGTGCTGGCGAACTGACCCGGCTCATCACCACGGAGGTCGACCGGATCGCCGGCCTGATCGACCGGATGCAGGAATTCGGCGATACCCGTCCCTTGCCGGTCGCCGCCGAAAACATCTATCCGCTTCTCGGTCATGCCCGGGGCGTGGCGCTGGCGGGGTTCGCGCGCGGAGTCCGCATCGACGAGCGGTATGATCCCTCGCTGCCCCCCGCGCGGATCAACCGGGATGCGCTGACGCAGATCGTCATCAACTTGCTGAAGAATGCATGTGAGGCGGTGCGGGACGAACGTACGCCGTGCATCACGATCACCACCGCCTATCGGCACGGCTTCACCCGATCCGCCGGACAGGGGCATGCCCGGGTGCCGTTGCCGATCGAAATCTGCGTGATCGACAATGGCCCCGGCGCGCCGGCCGATATCGCCGACCATCTGTTCGATCCGTTCGTCTCCAGTCGTCCCGAGGGGCAGGGGCTGGGGCTGGCGCTCGTCGACAAGCTGGTCCGCGATATGGACGGCATCGTTCAATATGGCCGCGAGGGCACGCCGGCGGCGACCGTTCTGCGGCTGCTGCTGCCAAGGGCGGGAACATGAGCACGATTCTCGTCTGCGACGACGATGCCGCGATCCGCACCGTGGTGGCGCAGGCGCTGCGCCGGGCCGGATACGCCGTCGTTACCGCCGACAGCCTGACGCGCCTCGATCAATTGCTCGCGACCAGCACGCCCGACGTTCTCATCAGCGACGTGGTGCTGCCCGACGGTGACGGGATCGAGCGGATGCGTGAAGTGACGAGTCGTTTTCCCGATCTGCCGATCATCATCCTGTCGGCGCGCAACACGCTGACGACGGCGGTGCGTGCGGCGGATGTCGGCGCATATGAATATCTGCCCAAGCCGTTCGATCTCGACATACTTGTCCGTGCAGTCGCCGGGGCATTGGCGCGCGGTGGCGGCGTCACCGAGGCAGAGGCACCGGCGGACGATACGGCACTGCCGCTGATCGGGCGTTCGCCGGCGATGCAGGATGTATATCGCGTGATCGCGAGGGTGGTGTCGAACGACCTGACCGTGCTGGTGTCCGGCGAATCGGGCACGGGCAAGGAACTCGTGGCCCGTGCGATCCACGATCTCGGGCAACGCCGGGCGGCGCCCTTCGTGGCGATCAACATGGCCGCCATACCCCGCGACCTGATCGAGGCCGAACTGTTCGGGTACGAGCGCGGGGCCTTCACCGGCGCTGCGACGCGCACCGCCGGCCGGTTCGAGCAGGCCGGTGGTGGCACCCTGTTCCTCGACGAGATCGGGGATATGCCGATCGAGGCGCAGACCCGGCTGCTCCGCGTTCTCCAGACCGGTGAGTTCACCACCGTCGGCGGTACGCGAACCATCCGCGCCGATGTCCGGATCGTCGCGGCCACCAACCGCGATCTTACCGCGCAGGTGGCGGCGGGGTTGTTCCGGGAAGACCTGTTCTATCGGCTCAATGTCGTGCCGATCGCTCTGCCGGCATTGCGGGAAAGACGACAGGACGTGGCATTGCTGGCGCAGCATTTCCTGGGCCGGGCCGCCGATCAGGGGCTGCCGCGCCGTCGCTTGGCTGCGGATACGGTGGCGGCGCTCGAAGCCTATCACTGGCCAGGCAACGTCCGCGAACTGGAAAACCTGATGCGCCGGCTCGCCGCATTGACGCGTGACGAGGTGATCGCGGTCGATGTCGTCGAGGCGATGCTGGGTGTGCCCGCCGGGGCAACCGTCAGCGCGCCGGATATCGAGATGGCTGCCGCCGTTCATGCACTGATCGATCGTATCGCACGCGAACGGCCTGAGGCCATCGACGACGGCACCCTGTACGATCGCGTGATCGGAGAAGTGGAGCGTCCGCTGATCGAGGCGATGCTGGCCCGACACGGTCAGAACCAGCTGCGCGCGGCCCGCGCGCTGGGTATCAATCGCAATACATTGAAGAAAAGACTCGATCTGCTCGAGATCGGGACAGGTCGTGGCTGATCGATGTGATTATGTGGTTTTAATGCAACAGCACAGGTTGTAGAGGGAGCGGTAATGACCGCCACCCCGGCACTCTTGCAATCCGATACTGCCCCGGTCAGGCGCTTCACCGTCACGCCCGCGATCGAGGCATTGGTGCTGGTGGTAGCGATTGGCGTAGCCACTGGCAGCTACATGCTATTGGCCGGGGCGAACGATCCGCAGCGGCTGATCGCCCCGCCTTTCGTGGCGCTGTTGCTGGTCGCCAATCTGGTGCCCGGTATTCTCCTGCTCATGCTGTTCGGCCGACGCGTGGCACGGCGTCGCGCCGCCCGGTCGCCGGTGGGAGGGGAGGGGCGGTTACACGTCCGGCTGGTCGCGTTGTTTTCAGTCGTGGCGGCGGTGCCGATGCTGCTCGTCACGATCTTTGCCTCGCTGCTGTTCCAGTACGGTGTTCAGTTCTGGTATTCGGACCGGGCGCGCGGCGTGTTCGAGAACGCGACGCAGCTGACCATGGCATCCTACAACATGATTTTGGGGCGATGGGAGGATGCGACCGTCACGATGGCCGACGATCTGGCCTTCACGCTCAGGACCGATCCGATCGACAGTCAAAGGTTCAAGTCGTATTTCGCTCGCCAGGTATATTATCGCAGCTTGTCCGAAGGCGCCTTGTTCACGATTGCATCGAATGGTGACGTGCAGACGCTGGCGATCGTGAATCCTTACTCGACTGATTTCGACAGCCAAATTACCCCGGCGTCGATCGCCAAGCTGCGGCGGGGGCAGCGCAGTCCGGTTATCGTCACTGGTGATCGCATCCAGATATTCACGCAGATTCCGGGAGCGCCGGACCTCTTCCTTTACGCGGCACGGGTCAGCAGCACCCCAGGTGAAATGACCGCTCAGACTAGGCGCGCGATGGCTGCGCAGGCGGACTATCGCGCCCTGCTGGTTCGCGCGCGATCGCTCCAGATCCGCTTCAACGCGGCCTTGCTCATCATCTCGCTGTTGATCGTCGGGGTGGCCGTGTGGATCGCGCTGGCGGTGGCTGACCGGCTGGTGAGGCCGGTCGGCGAACTGGTCGATGCTGCGCGACGGGTGGCGAGCGGCGATCTGTCGGCGCGGGTGGCGAATACGCGTGAACGCGACGAGGTCGGTACGTTGGCTAACGCGTTCAACCGCATGACCGAGCGGTTGCAGGAACAGAATACCGCGCTGGTCACCGCCAATGACCAGCTCGAAAGCCGGCGCGCGCTGATCGAGGCGGTGATGGCGGGCGTATCGGCCGGGGTGATCGCGACCGGGCCGGACCGGGTCATCAGCATCGCCAATGCGTCGGCGATCCGGCTGCTCGGCGTCGATGGCGAGAGCATGGTCGGCCGCCGGCTGGCCGACGTCTCGCCCGAACTCGATGCCCTAGTCACACCTGCCAAGCGCGAGGCGGTGGTGCAGGTGGGTGAGGGGACGCAAGCGCGCACGCTGGCGGTGCGGCTCGCGACCACGGATCGCGGCCCGATCCTGACCTTCGACGACGTGACGCAGCAATTGTCGGATCAGCGCCGTGCCGCCTGGGCCGATGTCGCCCGCCGCATCGCGCACGAGATCAAGAATCCCCTGACCCCGATCCAGCTTGCCGCGGAACGGCTCCAGCGTCGCTACGGCAGCAAGATCCAGGCGGACGACGGCACGTTCGCCCGGCTGACCGAAACGATCATCCGTCAGGTCGGTGATCTGCGCCGGATGGTCGACGAGTTCTCCTCGTTCGCGCGGATGCCCAAGCCCGTGTTCCAGCGGGAGGCGCTGGCGGACACGGCGCGACAGGTGATGTTCCTCCATGAAGTGGCGCACCCCTCGATCCGATTTACGATCCACGGCGACGATCCCGGCCCCAGTCTGGTGTGCGATCGCCGCCAGATCGGGCAGGCGCTCACCAATATCATCAAGAATGCGGTGGAGGCGATCGAGGCGCGTGGCACGGGGGAAGACGGGATCGTCACCCTGACGCTGGCGTCGGGCACCGAACCCGGGCAGACCTGCATCGTCGTCACCGACAATGGCGTCGGCCTGCCCGCCGCCCGCGAACGCATTGTCGAACCTTACATGACGACACGGGCGCGCGGCACCGGCCTTGGTCTCGCGATCGTCAAGAAGATCGTGGAGGAACATGGCGGGACGATCGCCTTTACCGACCGGCCCGGCGGCGGCACGGTGGTGACGATGACGTTCGACGCCGCCCGGCTGGAAACGCTGGAGCAGGGCGACGACACGGGCGAGCCGGTCGGAGAGGACCAGCTCGCCGCACTCACATCGAATCGGACATGAACTGATGCCTCTCGATATTCTTGTGGTCGATGACGAACAGGACATCCGCGAACTCGTTGCGGGAGTGCTGGAAGACGAGGGCTATGAAACCCGCAGTGCCGCCGATGCTGATGCCGCGCTGGAGGCGATCGCCACCCGCCGCCCCTCACTGGCGCTGCTCGATGTGTGGCTGCAGGGATCGCGGCTGGACGGGCTGGAACTGCTTGATGAGATCAAGCGGCGCGATCCATCGATTCCGGTGCTCGTCATCTCCGGCCATGGCAGTCTCGACACTGCGGTCGCCGCGATCCGCAAGGGTGCGGTCGATTTCATCGAAAAGCCGTTCGAGGCCGAACGCCTGTTGCTGATGGTCGAACGGGCGACCGAGACCGAGCGTTTGCGACGTGAGGTCGCCGCGTTGCGCGCGGTGGCGGGGCGCGATGCCGACCTGACCGGCAGTTCGGGGGCGATCAACGGCGTCCGTGCTACCCTGAAACGCGTCGCCGCCACCGGCAGCCGTGTGCTGATCGTCGGCGCGGCCGGTAATGGCAAAGAGGTGGCGGCACGCCTGCTCCACGGCTGGAGTTCGCGCGCGGCCGCCCCGTTCGTCATCGTCAGCGCCGCCAACATGACGCCCGAACGCGTCGAGGAGGAATTGTTCGGTGTTGAGGAAGGTGGCGATCTGGTTCGCCCGGGCCTGCTCGAACAGGCGCATGGCGGCACGCTGTTCCTCGACGAGATCGCGGATATGCCGATGGCCACGCAGGCGCGCATCCTGCGCGTGCTGACCGACCAGAGCTTCAGCCGCGTCGGCGGATCGCGGGTGGTGAAGGTCGACGTCCGCGTGGTTTCCGCCACCTCCCGTGACCTGGCCGAGGAGATCGCGGCGGGTCGGTTCCGCGAAGACCTGTATTACCGGCTCAACGTCGTGCCGGTGGTGATCCCGAAACTGGCCGACCGGCGCGAGGATATTCCACCGCTGGTCCAGCACTTTCTCGCTTATTATGCCGGCGAGCGACGCGTGCCGACACCGGAGATCGCACCCGATGCGATGGTCGCGCTGCAAAGCTACGAATGGCCGGGCAATGTCCGTCAGCTGCGCAACGTGGTGGAGCGGACGATCATCATGGCGCCGGGCGACCGGGTGGGGCGGATCGAACTCGATCTCCTGCCCGCCGAAGTGCTGGGCGGCGAGGCAGGCGGCGATCGCGGTACCACCGCTATCATGGGAACGCCGCTGCGTGAGGCACGCGAAAGTTTCGAGCGCGACTATCTACGGGTCCAGATCAGGCGGTTTTCCGGCAATATCTCGCGCACCGCCAGCTTCATCGGCATGGAGCGATCGGCCTTGCACCGGAAGCTGAAGCTGTTGGGGATTACCGAAACCCGCGACGAATGATCGTCGCACGGCTGGACGCTTGGGGTACGGCACCCTAGATTATGACGGTCGCCTTGCCGGGCGGCGCTCCGACGTCGGGAAACGGCGCATCGTGGATTATCATCCGCCAATAAAAGGGCTGTAGCAATGGCCGAAAAGCATACATCCTTGCAGGATCTATTCCTGAACGCGCTGCGGCGCTCGAAGACGCCGGTGACCATGTTCCTGGTAAAAGGTGTGAAACTCCAGGGTATCGTGACCTGGTTCGATAATTTCTCCGTGTTGTTACGCCGCGATGGTCAGTCGCAGCTAATCTACAAGCACGCCATCTCGACGATCATGCCGGGTGGGGCGTTCGATGCCAATGCGGTGATCGATGCGGTCGGCGAACAGCAGCGCAAGACGCCATTGTTGCAGGAATTGTTTCTAAACGCCGTCCGCAAGTCCGAGGACAGCGTGACGATGTTCCTCATCAACGGTGTGATGTTGCAGGGGCAGATCGCGGGGTTCGACCTGTTCTGCATGTTGTTGCAGCGCGAAGGCATGGTGCAGCTCGTCTACAAGCATGCCGTCTCCACCATTCAGCCCGCCCGGCCATTGAACCTGGCCGAGGAACAAGGATCGATTGAAGATTGAGTACCGGATTCGAACGCGATCGTGACGAATTCACCCGTGGTGCACGGGCGATCGTTGTGCTGCCGGACCGGGGCGATTCGTCCCGCGACGCGGACGCTCGTCTGGAGGAGAGCGCCGGGCTGGCGGCGGCGATCGGCGTGGAAGTGGTCGACCGCGTCGCCCTGCGTGTCCGCCAGCCCCGCGCCGCGACACTGATCGGTAGCGGCCAGATGGAGGAACTGGCGACGAGGGTACGGATGGAGGAGGCGACCCTGGTCGTCGTCGACGCCGCGCTGTCGCCGATCCAGCAACGCAATCTGGAAACCGGACTGGAAGCCAAGGTGATCGACCGTACCGGCCTGATCCTCGAAATCTTCGGGGAACGGGCGGCGACGGCCGAAGGGCGGTTGCAGGTCGAACTGGCGCATCTCGACTACCAGGCGGGGCGGCTGGTGCGCAGCTGGACCCATCTCGAGCGTCAGCGCGGCGGCTTCGGCTTTCTCGGTGGTCCCGGCGAAACCCAGATCGAGGCGGATCGCCGGCTGATCCGCGATCGCATGGCACGGTTGCGCCGCGAACTGGAACAGGTGTCACGTACCCGCGGGCTCCATCGCGAGCGGCGCCAGCGGGCGCCATGGCCCGTGATCGCACTGGTCGGTTATACCAATGCCGGTAAATCGACGCTGTTCAACCGGCTGACCGGCGCGACCGTGATGGCCGAAGACCTGTTGTTCGCGACGTTGGACCCGACGCTGCGGCAGATTTCGCTGCCGGGGCTGGACAAGGCGATCCTGTCCGACACGGTCGGTTTCGTGTCCGATCTTCCGACCCAGCTGGTCGCTGCGTTCAAGGCGACGCTGGAGGAGGTAGTATCGGCGGACCTGCTGATCCACGTTCGCGATATCGCCCATCCCGATACCGAGGCGCAGCGCGCCGACGTCGAGACGGTGCTGGCTGAGATTGGTGTGTCGGAGGCGACGCCCCGGTTCGAGGTGTGGAACAAGCTCGATCTTCTCGAAGACGAGCATCGTGAGGCGATGCTGAGCGAGGCGGAACGGCGTGACGGGGTAAGACTGATCTCGGCGCTGACGGGGGAGGGGATCGACGATCTCATCGCCTCCGTTGCGGGCCGGCTGACCCAGGGCCATCGTCGGTACACCATCGCGCTTCCCGCCGGCGACGGGGCGGGCGCAGCATGGCTACATGCCCATGGCGAGGTGATCGGCCATCATCAGGATGGTGACGACGAGGTGTATGACGTGCGCCTGGATGAGGGCGATTACGGGCGCTTCATCCGACGCTTCGTTTAGCGTCCTGCCACCGCGCCTCCTTGTCCGCCAGGTCCAGTCCGGCAAAGTCGGCACCGGCCTGACGTTCCATTGCCGCAAAGCGCCGCTCGAATTTGGCATTCGCGCGGCGTAACGCGGCTTCTGCGTCGATACCCAAATGGCGCGACCAGTTGACGACGCTGAACAGCAGGTCGCCGATCTCGTCTGCGCGCTCCGCCTCGTTTGCCTCGGCTACTTCAATCAGTTCCTCGTCGATCTTCGCACGTGGACCGGTGGTGTCGGGCCAATCGAACCCGACGCGCGCGGCGCGCTTCTGAAGCTTTTCCGCCCGTTGCAGGGCGGGCAGGCCAAGCGCGACACCGGCCAGCGCACCAGCCGTTTCCTTTTTCTCAGTTCGCTCCGCTGCCTTGATCGCCTCCCAATCGGGGCGTTCGGTTGCAGTCGCAAAGATATGCGGATGCCGACGCTCCATCTTGTCGGCGATCGCCGTTGCGACATCGTCGAACCTGAACAGGCCGGCCTCCTCCGCGATGCGGCTCTGGAACACCACCTGGAACAACAGATCGCCCAGTTCGTCGCGAACAGCGTCTGGATCGCCGTGCTCGATCGCGTCCGCGACTTCATACGCTTCCTCGATCGTATAGGGGGCGATCGTCTCCCAACGCTGCGCCAGGTCCCAGTCACAGCCACTCAAGGGATCGCGCAGCCGCGCCATGATTGCAAGCAGCCGGGCGAGTGGCGGACGGGCAGGGGCGATAGGATCGGTCATGATATCGTCTTGCCCGCACATCATCGACGATGGCAACCGCGCGGCCCGAGATCGTCCGTGGCCACGATGGCTTACAATTCCGGGGCACTTGGCCTATATGGGTGATGCTACAGTCGCATATCGACGGTCTACGGCGCCATGCGGCACCTTCTTCCTTCTTTCCCTGCCTCCCACGCGACCCCGCGTCCGGCAGTCGGATGCGGGCCGACAAGAAGGAAGTCACCATGAGCCAGACCGGCACCGTCAAGTTCTTCAACGCCGACAAGGGCTATGGCTTCATCGCACCGGACAATGGCGGCACCGACGCCTTCGTCCACATCTCGGCCGTCGAGCGCGCCGGCATGATCACGCTGAACCAGAACCAGCGGGTCGGTTACGAGCTGGAAGAGGATCGCCGCGGCAAGATGGCCGCGGTCAATCTGCAGCCCGCCGATTGATTCGACGTTGCGGCGGCTCCTGACGGAGCCGCCGTTTTCGTATCGTCTCTATCGTCTAGGAGTTGCCCTTGTCCGAAGCCGCCATCTTCCGTGCCCGCGCCGAGCAGGAACTCGCCAACGCCGCCACTGCGACGCTGAGCAACGTTCGCGATCGCGCAGAACGCTCCGCCAAGGCTTGGGGTGAAATGGCCGACCGCGCCGAACGTACCGTTGCTCTCCGCGAAAGTCGCGAAGCCGCCCGAGTCGTCGTCTAGGCGAACAATCCACACGCCGAATACCCGCTGTCCGGCAATTCAGTTTGCCGGGCGGGCAGGCGCGTTGTGTCGGTTCAAAGTTTGTTATGACGTCATGCTAGATCGTTACGATCTTGCTACATCTCGCGTTCGGCTGGCGGAACGCATGTATTCTGTTCGCTACGAATGCGAATATTTCCCGAATGGTGGAGCCGAGGGGGATCGAACCCCTGACCTCTGCAATGCCATTGCAGCGCTCTCCCAGCTGAGCTACGGCCCCATCCGTCTCGGGAAGGCGGCCCAACTAGCGGGCCTCCGAGTGCTTGGCAAGCGGCGTTTCCACCGCTTGCCAGCTTTTTTATTTCTTCAGATCAATGATCGTCGTCTTCGGTCGGCGCTTCCACGCCAAGATCGTCGTCACCGCCCAGATCGACCTCGTCGTCGGCCGAGGGTTCCTCGTCCTCGCCGGTGATCGCCTCGATATCCTCGTCATCGCCTTCCAGGTCCGCATCGGGCTTGGCCTGATCGGGCTTGGCCTGCTCGAAGGGCAGGGGCTGCTTGGATTTCAGGATCGGTTCGGGCTCCCACGCATACCCGCAATTGATGCAGGTGACGGGATCGTCCTTGGCGAGATCGTAGAAGCGCGTTGCGCATTTCGGACACGTACGCTTCGTGCCCCATTCCGGCTTAATCATGCCGTTCGTGCCTTTCGGAATTGGTAGACGCGGCCGAAGGTGGCCCCTCGTCCGTGACGTGGCCGCGCCTTGCCATAGCGGGGGGGCGGTGTCAAAGCGCGCCTCCCATGTCCCATCCTCCTTCCCAACCGTATCGGGTCGACGCCCGTGGCCCGCTGACCGGCACGATCACGGTGCCTGGCGATAAATCGATCAGCCATCGCTCGCTGATGCTGTCCGCCCTGGCGATCGGCACCAGTCGGATCGACGGCCTGCTGGAAGGGGAGGACGTGCTGGCTACGGCGGCAGCGATGCGCGCGATGGGTGCACGGATCGAACGGCAGGCGGACGGCAGCTGGCAGGTTGACGGGGTAGGGGTGGGTGGCCTGCTGCAACCCGCCACCGCGCTCGACATGGGCAATTCGGGCACATCCACCCGTTTGCTGATGGGCCTCGTCGCCAGTCACCCGATCACCGCGACCTTCATCGGCGACGCGTCCCTTTCTGGGCGGCCGATGGGGCGGGTGATCGAACCGCTGGAACGGATGGGGGCTGTTATCACCGCGTCGCCGGGTGGCCGATTGCCGCTGATGGTACGCGGCCTCGTCCCGGCCGTTCCCATCGAGTATACGCTGCCGGTCGCGTCCGCGCAGGTGAAGTCCGCGATCCTGCTGGCGGGACTCAACACGCCGGGCATCACCCGGGTGATCGAGCCGGTCGCGACGCGCGATCATTCGGAACGGATGCTGTCGGGCTTCGGGGCGACACTGACGGTCGAACCGTCACCGGCCGGCCGGATCATCAGCATCCATGGCGAGGCGGAACTGAAGCCGCAGACGATCACCGTGCCCGGTGACCCATCATCCGCTGCCTTCTGGCTGGTGGCGGCGTCGATCGTGCCGGGATCGGACATGATCGTGCGCAACGTCGGCCTCAATTCGACGCGGGTCGGACTGATCGCGGCGTTGCGGATGATGGGTGCCGACATCATCGAACTGGATGCCCGCACCGTCGGCGGCGAACCGGTGGCCGATCTTCGCGTCCGGCATGCGCCCCTGACCGCGATCGAGGTCCCACCCGATCTGGCGCCGAGCATGATCGACGAATATCCGGTGCTTTTCGTAGCGGCTGCGTTTGCATCGGGCCGGACGATCGCATGCGGCGCTCACGAACTGCGGGTCAAGGAATCGGATCGTATCGCGACGATGGCCGCAGCGCTGTCGGCGTGCGGTGTCGCGGTGACGGAACATGAAGACGGACTGTCGATCGACGGGTCCGGCGGCGACGCGATACCGGGCGGCGCGACGATCGCCTCCAGGCTGGATCATCGTATTGCGATGAGCATGGTCGTGGCCGGCCTGCACGCCGCCCGTCCCGTCACGATCGACGACGCGGCCCCGGTCGCGACCAGCTATCCACGGTTCTTCACATCGCTCGATCGATTGACCGGCATAACCGGAGCGGATGCGTGATCATTGCCGTCGATGGTCCCGCCGCAAGCGGGAAAGGAACGATCGCACGTGCGCTGGCGCGGCATTATGGTTTGCCGAACATGGACACGGGGCTGCTCTACCGCGCCGTGGCGGCGACCGTGCGGCAGATGGCACTGGACCCGACGATCGAGGCCGATGCGGTGGCCGCGTGCGATTTCGACGAGGAATTGCTAGCCGATCCGATCCTGCGCGACGACGAGACCGGGCAAATGGCTTCGATCGTGTCGGCCCATCCATTGGTCCGGGCATCGCTGCTGCAACGGCAGAGGCGCTTCGCGGCGCAGCCGGGTGGTGCGGTGCTGGACGGTCGTGACATCGGCACGGTGATCGCGCCCGATGCCGATGCCAAGCTGTTCGTTCGCGCGACGCCCCAAATTCGCGCCCGACGCCGCCATGCCGAGCTTCAGGCAAACGGATCGGTGCTCAGCTTCGACAAGGTACTGGCCGACATCCGCGCGCGTGATCTGCGTGATTCCGGTCGCGCCTCGGCACCACTGGTGCAGGCGGTGGATGCGGCTACGCTCGATACGAGTTTCCTGTCGATCGAAGCGTCTATCCAACGAGCGATCGAGATCGTGACAGAACAAACTGGGCAAAAGTTCGTTACCGACTGAACTTTAACCATAATTTGTATCGCTATGGGATTGTTGGTCCCGACGAGCTTGTTGATCGTGAACGCGAATATCGGGAATAGCCCCTCATCATCATGAGGGTTCGATCCTTGAACAAGCTTATTTGCATTGCAATCGCCACTGGCACCTTGCTGTCAGCCGCACCGGCTAGCGCGACCGAATTCACATTCGATCTGCGTAATGACGGCATCGGCACGCCAGCCGTCGCATGGGGCAACGCCTTTAAATATCAGGCGACGGTCGGTAACGAAACGCTCGACGTCATGGTCAGCGGCTGGTCGCGTCAGTTCGACAATACGATCAAGCAGGGCGCGGTCGCATCCTGGGACCCGAATGGTCTTGGCATCTTTCAGCAGGGCGAGCCAGATCGCGGCGCCCTGCACCAGGTGGATAACGTCAATGGCTGGGAATTTCTGTCGTTCCAGTTCAGCAAGGCGGTAACGCTGACGTCCGGCGTGTTCAATTCCTACCAGCTGGCCGCAACGAACCCCGACGGTACCCTGCAGCTGAACTGGCGCGGCGATACGATCGGGCGCGGTTACATCGACAACGACGCCTTCATAGGGTGGGGCAACAGCCCGGTCAGCTGGAACAGCAATCTGGGTCTGAACAGCTACAATCAGCAAACGGTGTTTGGTCAGCTTTCCGGCAGCATGAACACCAATTCCGATGGCACCGCCTATCAGAAGCTGAATCTCGGTACCGCGTCCGGCAACACGTGGCTCATCGGCGCGTCGATTGACGGCCCCGACTGGCGGAACGATGCGTTCAAGCTGGCAGGCCTGACGGTCCGTACCGTCGGCGGGACGAGCGTCGTCTCCCCGGTGCCGGAGCCGGCGACGTGGGCGATGATGCTCGTCGGGTTCGCGATGGTCGGCGCCGCCGCCCGCTATCGCCGTCGCAAGACGACCGCCGTCATCGCCTGACAATACCGACAATAGCGATTGGCCGGTGATTGACGCCGGTCTTCTGACGAAGCCGGTGCGCCCGATTGCGGCGTGCCGGCTTTGTTGCTATGATGAACTATCCGATGGGCAGGCGCCCGTGGAGGTCCGGCGCGGGAGGGTAATCCTCCACGCGCCCTTTTCGCATACGCGTCTTGCCTCTCCACCCGCCTTTCCGAAGGATGCCGCGACCGGCACGGGGTCGACGCGGCGTTTTGGCCAAGACCATCGGATCCAACCGATTGGCCGGAAACAACGACCGAGGAATACTGCTCTTTATGGCTACCCAGGTTCAGCCCACCCGCGACGATTTCGCGGCGATGCTCGATGACATGTTCGGCGGCGCCGACAGCTTCGAGGGGCGCGTGGTGCATGGCACCGTTACCGCAATCGAAAACGACATGGCCGTCATCGACGTCGGCCTGAAGTCCGAGGGTCGTGTACCCTTGCGCGAATTCGCGCCCGCCCCCGGCCAGAAGGCCGAGTTGAAGGTCGGTGACGAAGTCGAGGTCTATGTCGACCGCGTCGAGAACATGCACGGCGAAGCGATGCTCAGCCGCGACCGTGCCCGTCGCGAAGCTGCATGGGACAAGCTCGAACTCGAATTCTCCAAGTCGGCCCGTGTCGAAGGCACGATCTTCGGTCGCGTCAAGGGCGGCTTCACCGTCGATCTGTCGGGCGCCGTCGCGTTCCTGCCGGGCTCGCAGGTCGATATCCGCCCGGTTCGCGACGTCACGCCGCTGATGGACATTCCCCAGCCGTTCCAGATCCTGAAGATGGACCGCAAGCGCGGCAACATCGTCGTATCGCGCCGCGCCGTACTGGAAGAAACGCGCGCCGAGCAGCGTTCGGGCCTGATCCAGAGCCTGGCCGAGGGTCAGATCATCGACGGCGTCGTCAAGAACATCACCGATTACGGCGCGTTCGTCGACCTGGGCGGCATCGATGGCCTGCTGCACGTCACCGACCTGAGCTACAAGCGCGTCAACCACCCGTCCGAGATGATCAACATCGGCGACACGGTGAAGGTGCAGATCATCCGCATCAACAAGGACACGCAGCGTATCTCGCTGGGCATGAAGCAGCTCGAGTCCGATCCGTGGGATGGCGCCAGCGCCAAGTATCCGGTCGGCGCCAAGCTGTCGGGCCGGGTCACGAACATCACCGAATATGGTGCATTCGTCGAACTGGAAGCCGGAATCGAGGGCCTCGTCCACGTTTCGGAAATGTCCTGGACCAAGAAGAACGTTCATCCGGGCAAGATCGTCTCGACCTCGCAGGAAGTCGATGTCGTCGTGCTGGAAGTCGATCAGGACAAGCGGCGCATTTCGCTGGGCCTGAAGCAGGCACAGGCCAATCCGTGGGAGGCATTCGCCGCCGCCCATCCGATCGGCTCGACCGTCGAGGGTGAAGTCAAGAACGCCACCGAGTTCGGCCTGTTCATCGGCCTGGACAACGACGTCGACGGCATGGTCCACATGTCGGATATCGCTTGGGGCGTGTCGGGTGAGGATGCCCTCAACCTGCACCGCAAGGGCGAGACCGTGCAGGCCATCGTTCTCGACATCGATGCCGAAAAGGAGCGTATCTCGCTCGGCATGAAGCAGCTCGAGCGCGGTGGCCCGTCGGCCGGTGGCGTTGCGGCCGCGGGTGATCGTCTGGGCAAGAGCCAGGTCGTCACCGTCACCGTCCTCGAAGTTCGCGATGCGGGCCTCGAAGTGCAGGCGGGCGACGATGGCGCGGCAGGCTTCATCAAGCGTACCGATCTCGGCCGTGATCGCGATGAGCAGCGTCCGGAGCGTTTCCAGGTCGGGCAGAAGTTCGATGCGATGGTGACGGGCTTCGACCGTTCCAAGAAGCCGACCTTCTCGGTCAAGGCGATGCAGATCGCCGAAGAGAAGCAGGCCGTGGCGCAGTATGGCTCGTCCGACTCGGGCGCATCGCTCGGCGACATCCTGGGTGCCGCGCTGAAGGCCCAGAACGAAAAGAAGTAAGCGTCAGCACTCCTATGCGAGGGGCCGGGTTCATTCCCGGCCCCTTTTTTATGTCCGCACCGGTATAATTTTTACCGAATGATCTGTTCGAAACACATGTTAATCTGTATCAACCTGGTCACATTCAGACCGGGGGGTCGATTTTGATTCGTTCAGAACTCGTGCAGTCGCTGCTGGAAGACCACCGGACGCTAAGTCCGCGGGAAGTCGAAACAATCGTTTCCACCTTCTTCGATACGATCACCATGCGCCTGGCTGAAGGGGGCAGGGTGGAGATTCGCGGGTTCGGGGCTTTCTCGACCCGGCCGCGCGAGGCCCGTGTCGGACGCAATCCCCGCACCGGCGAAACCGTCGATGTTTCCGCCAAGCGCGTTCCCTATTTCAAGCCCGGCAAGGAAATGCGTGCTCGGCTCAACGTCTGACGTCGTTCGGGCTTGACGCTGGGCTGCGGCCACGCTTTCGGGTTGATGCGCGGCGGACGTGGCGGAATGGTAGACGCTACCGACTTAAAATCGGTTTCCTTATGGAGTGCGGGTTCGAGTCCCGCCGTCCGCACCACTAGGTAACGAAGGGAGGGAGATTACCCTCCCAACTCCGTCAGCCCATTTATTCGATAATATATATTATGTTAAATCTGCTTATTGAACGGCGTAGATAGCGAGCATCCCCAAGCCGAATATGGCGACCCAAGCCAATCCCGATTTGATGAGCGTGGTTGCCGGCGCCCGTCGTGCCATCAGCGCCGTGATCGGTAGAACCAGCAGCAATGCATAAAACAGCAGCGCCGGCCCGTCGCTCACAGTTCCACCATCATCCCGTCATATCCGGGTTCGACTCCCTTGGGCAACGATCGGCATAGCGTCACGTAATCCATGCTCTGGTCCATATGGATCAGTATCGTCCGGCGCGGCTGGAGTTCCTCTACCCAGCCCAGCACGGCCGTGACGGTAGCATGGGCCGGATGCGGCGCATAACGCAGCGCATCGACGACCCACAGATCGATCCCGGAATACAGATTCCGCATCGCCGACGTCATGTCGTGAAAATCGGTCGCGTAACCGATGGTCTTGCCCGACGCGGTGAACCGGAGGCCCGCGCTGGAGATATTGCCATGCGGCTGGTCGGTGACGTCCAGCTCGATCCCGCCGATCGACAGGATATCCGGTAGCGTCTCGGCCGTGATCGTCGGCGGATACCCAGGTCGCCCCTGAAAGGCGTAGGCAAAGCGTGATTCCAGTGTTCGCATCGTCGACGCCCGCGCCAGTCCGCGAACGGGTGCCCGCATTGCGTGAAACAATTGCCGCAGGTCATCGATGCCATGGCAATGATCGGCATGATCGTGCGTCCAGATTACCGCATCGACCCTTGAAACATCGGCGGCAAGCAGCTGTTCCCGCATATCGGGACCGGTATCGATCAGCAGACGCGTCGCACCCTCCTCGACGAGGATCGACGCTCGGCTACGCCGGTTGCGTGGTTCGGCGGGGTCGCAGGCGCCCCAGTCATTGCCGATCCGCGGCACGCCGGACGAGGTGCCGGACCCGAGGATCCGGACCCTCACGAGGTGGTCTTGCTGAACAGTTTGTGGAAATTGGCCGCGGTCGTTGCCGCCAGCGCGGCCGGCTCCTCGCCTCGCAACTGGGCGAGAAAGGCAAGCGTATCGGCGACGAAGCCGGGTTCCCCGGTCTTCCCCCGGTGTGGCACCGGTGCTAGGAAAGGCGCGTCCGTCTCCACCAGCAGCCGATCGGCCGGCAGATCGCGGGCGATCGCCTGAAGATCGGTCGCATTCCGGAACGTCACGATGCCGGAGATCGAGATGTACAGGCCAAGTGCCAATGCCTTGTCCGCGAAAGCCCTGCTGGCGGTGAAACAATGGATGACGCCGGGATAGGCCCCCTTCCCCATCTCTTCCGTCAGGATCGCCGCGGTATCGTCTTCGGCGTCACGGGTATGGACGATCAATGGCAGGCCGGTGTCACGACACGCGGCGATATGGGCGCGGAAACTAGCACGCTGTCGATCGCGATCGGAATGATCGTAATGATAGTCCAGCCCGGATTCACCGATCCCGACCACCTTGGGGTGAGCCGCGCGTTCCACCAGCGCGGCACGATCTATATGCGGATGCTGATCCGCTTCGTGCGGATGGATGCCGACCGTCGCCCACACATCCGGCTCGCGCTCCGCTGTCGCGATCACCGCATCCCATTCGCTTTCCCGCGTCGCGATGTTAAGCATCGCGGTGACGCCGCGTGCGCGTGCGCGCGCCAGTATGGCTGGCTGATCTTCCACCAAGCCCTTGTAATTCAGATGACAATGGCTGTCCGCAAGCATCAGCCCGCCTCCACCACGGCGGGCATTTCTAGGCGGGGAAAGGCGGGTGTCGGCGTACCGAGCCGAAAGCCGGATGCCGCCTGCCGATCGTACCAGTCATCGTCGTCGATCGCGGCATGGTCCCGCGTCTTGGCGCCCAGCAGATCGAGAATGCGCCCCGCCCCTTCCGGCACCACCGGCAGGATCGCGATCGCCAGCATCCGGATCGCCCGGACGAGCGTACCGAGTACGGCATGCATCCGTTCGGGATCGGTCTTTCGCAAGGCCCATGGCGCCTGCGTATCGATATACTGGTTGCAGGCATGGACGCCGCGCAGCCACGCCTCGATGCCATGGCTCAACGCCAGATCGCCGAACGCCGCCTTCATCGCGGCGCACGCCACGATCACTTCTTCGACCAGTATCGCGTCGGCCGGGTCTGTCCGCCCTTTTGTCGGCAGCGTGCCATCGAGGTTCTTGGCGATGAACGACAGCGTCCGCTGCGCCAGATTGCCGAAGGCGTTCGCGAGCTCGGCATTGATCCGCGTCACGATGGCTTCGGCCGAATAGCTGCCATCCTGCCCGAAACTCACTTCGCGCAGCAGGAAATACCGCAGCGCATCGACGCCGAACGCCCCCGCCAATTCGCCGGGATCGACCACGTTGCCGAGCGATTTCGACATCTTCTCGCCCCGGTGGAGCAGGAAGCCATGGCCGAATACCTGCTTCGGCAAGGCAATATCCGCCGACATCAGGAAAGCAGGCCAGTATACGGCATGGAAGCGCACGATGTCCTTGCCGATCAGATGCAGGTCGGCTGGCCAGTACCGCATGTCAGAAGTTTCCCGCGGGAAACCCAGACCCGACAGGTAATTGGTCAACGCATCGACCCATACGTACATGACATGCCCATCGCTACCGGGCACCGGCACCCCCCAGTCGAAGCTAGTCCGCGACACCGACAGGTCCTTCAAGCCACCCTCGACAAAGCGGACAACCTCGTTGCGGCGGCTGTCGGGGCGGATGAAATCGGGATTGGCGGCGTAGAAATCGAGCAGGGGCTGCTGATATTTCGACAGGCGGAAAAACCACGTCTCTTCGGCGGTCCATTCCACCGGGGTACCCTGCGGCGACAGCTTGCCGTCCGTTCCGTCGACCAGTTCCGTCTCGTCGTAAAACGCCTCGTCGCGCACCGAGTACCAGCCCTCGTAGCGGCTGAGATACAAGTCGCCACTGGCCGCCATGCGCTCCCACAATGCCTGACTGGCACGGTGATGGTCCGGCGCCGTGGTCTGGACGAACTGATCGTAACTGATGTTGAGTGTGTCGCACATCATCTTGAAATGTGACGACATTTCTGCGGCATAGTCGCGTACCTCGCGGCCCAGGTTGCGCGCGGTCTGGACCATCTTCAGTCCGTGTTCGTCGGTACCGGTCTGGAAGCGCACGTCACGCCCGGCCTGTCGTTGGAAACGCGCGATGGCGTCGGCTGCGATCGCTTCATAGGCATGGCCGATGTGCGGCCGACCGTTGGGATAGCTGATCGCGGTGGTGATGTAGAAGGGTTCGCCCATCCGCGCGCACCTAATGCATCGCGGTGCCGTCGTGAAGCCTTGCGACGATCCCCGCCATCTCGATGACCGTGGCCTGCGGATCGAGCGACAGACCGCGTGCCGCGCCGGCCAGATCGCGGGCAGCGACATGGGCATCCAGCGCGGTGAGCAGGGCATGGCCGGTACGGATACGCGCCTGCCGCGCGATGAACCCGGGGACCCGGTCCAGAAACGCCTCGTATCGGGGTTGTGCCGCCTTTCCCATCAGTTGCCGGGCCAGCGCCGTGCGACGGCCATTGTCACGGTCGCCATCGCCCGCGATCGCAGCGATCGCCTGATCCACCGCACCCAGATCGAGCCCGGCAAAGCGCAATGCTCGCCCGGGTGCTCCGTCCGCGGCAGCCACCAAGGTCGCGATCTCCGCGTCGTCGGCATCGGGCAATGCCGCCCGCAACGCCTGCGCGACCTCCGGCTCACGCATCGCTTCGAACCGGAGCAGTCGACAGCGCGACCGGATCGTCGGCAGCAGCTTGCCGGGGGCATGACTGATGAGCAGGAAGATCGTGCCGGCCGGCGGCTCCTCCAGATTCTTGAGCAGGGCGTTGGCCGCATTGCGTTCCAGATCGTCGATCGCATCGATTACCACCACGCGCCGCTCGCTCAGCGCGGGCATCGTGGCGAACAGCGGCTGGAGCGTGCGGACCTGTGCGATGGTGATCGAACGGGCCAGTTCGCCATCCGGCTTTTCGGCATCCTTGGCCAGCCGCGCCAGCATGCGGAAATCGGGGTGGGAGCCTGCATCGAGCAGCGAAGCGATGCGATGCCCGGCCGGCACGTCCAGCCCAGGCGGCAACATCGGATCGACCGCCGCCGCCAGCATCCGCCGGGCGGCGGCCTTGGCAAAAAACGCCTTGCCGACCCCTTCGGGCCCCACCATCAGCCAGGCATGATGGAGCGAGCCACTGTCCAGCGCCGCAAGAAAGGCGGCGTGGGCAGCGGCATTGCCGATCGGAACCGTCACACCCATACCCCGTCAGGCGAAGAACGAGGTCAGTCCGTTCCAGGCCCGACGAAGGAACCCCGCCTCGCCCACGTCGGTCGCGGCGACCAGCGGCAGTCGCTGTTCAGGAACATCGGGCGAGGTGATGACCAGGTCGGCAATGTGCTGGCCCGCCTTGATCGGGGCCTTGATCGGGCCCTGATAGACCACCTTGGCGGACAGTTCGGGGGCCAGCCCGGCGGGCAGCGTGACCTTCAGGTCCTGCCCGGCGATCAGCGCTACGCTGCCGGCATCGCCCGCCTGCACTTCGGCGGTTTCGACCTGTTTGCCCTTGATGGCGATCGGCTTGGCCTGCCAGGCACGGAAACCCCAGTCCATGAAACGGACTGATTCCTCGATCCGCTGATTGGCGCTGGTCAGCCCCGCCATCACCATCACCAGCCGCCGGCCGTTCTGATCGGCCGATCCGGTGAAGCCATAACCGGCCTCCTCGGTATGCCCGGTCTTCAGTCCGTCCGCCCCGGCGACCCGACCCAGCAAGGGGTCGCGATTGGCTTGGGTGATCGCGCTGCCGCCCATCGTCTTGCCCCAGGTGAAATCCCGGCGCGAATAGAACTGCTTGTACAACTGCGGATAGTTGGTGATCGTCTGCTGCGCCAGCCGCGCCAGATCGCGGGCGGTAACATAGGTGACGCCATTGTCGGGCCAGCCGTTCGACGTGCCGAACTGGCTGTTCTTCAGCCCGATCTGCTGCGCGACGCGGTTCATCCGTTCGACGAACGCCTGCTCGGAACCCGCGATGTGTTCGGCCAGCACGACGCAAGCGTCGTTACCGGACAGGGTGACGATACCGTAGAGCAGATTGGCCACGCTGACCTGTTCGTTCACCGACAGGAACATCGTCGATCCGGCAGCCGGTCCGTGCCAGCGCTTCCACGTTTCCGGCCGCACCGTCGCCGTGTCGGTCAGCTTCAGTTCGCCACGACGGATCAGGTCGAACGCGACATAGACCGTCATCATCTTCGCCATCGACGCGGGCGGCATGCGCCGGTCGGGATCGCGTGCGAACAGTACGGCGCCCGTCGACAGGTCTTCAAGATAGGCGACCGGCGCAGCCGTCTGGAATTGCGGCGCGGCCGCGGTCGACGGACAGGCGAGCAGGGCCGTCATGACGGGGGCCATGACGAGGGTTTTGATGGGGGTAGCGAACGGCGTCTTCATGGGGCGGCAGGTCCGTTATCGGTCGGTGGCACAGGAACGGCGACCGGCATAGCGACGCATCACGGCGACGTCACGCGGGGATGACGGATGACACGCGATCAGCCCGCGCGCAGGCTCCATGCCAGCCACAGCCAGCCGCCAATCAGCAACGTCCCGCCGATCGGGGTGACCGCCCCCAGCCAGCGTGGCGCGCCGAAGGCCATCGCGTAGAGCGTGATCGCGAAGACGGCACCCCCTGTCACGAACAACGTCGCGGGGCCGCGCGCTTCCCAGCGCAAGGCAATGAGGGCCGCGACGGCATGGATCAGTTGATATTGCCCGCCGGTGCGTAGCCATTCCGCCGCCGGGCCGGAAGCGCCATGGGCGCCGAACGCTCCAGCGGCGACCGCCAGCGCCCCCGACAATGCGGCAAGCACCGCCAGCATCATACCGGCCGCGACGGTTGCGTAATGATCTGGTCGCTCGCCGCCTTCAGGTCACCCGCCTCGACCTGGGCATGCAGCCGCTCCTTGTCGCGGGCGCGGTAGAGTTGTTCGGTCCGGTCGATCTGCCCCGTTTCGACACCGAGTGCTCCCAGCGCGCGTCGTGCCATCGACACCGCCGATTCCAGCACCTCACGCACGACATATTCCACCGGCGCACCGCGCAGATTGATGAGCGCGCGTCGGTCGAAGGCGCGGACGAAGATCGTCGCGTCCGGAAAAGCGGCATGGACGCCTTCGAGCATGGTCGGCTCGATCTGGTCGCCGTCGAGGCAGAACAGGATCAGTTCCGCCTCCGCCGCGCCGGCCTGTCGCAACAGGTCGAGCCGGGTCCCGTCACCGTAATAGACCTTCGCCCCGAATTCGCCGGCGATGTCGATCATCTCGATATCGCGATCGATCAGCGTAACGGGCACCCCCTCCGCGATCAGCATCTGCGCGACCGTCTGTCCGAAACGACCATAGCCGACGATGATCGCATTGGCGCCATCGGTCTGCGGCCCGTCGCGATGCTGGTCCGCCTTCACGATCGGGGCGGTGCGGAAACGGCGGGTGGCGCTCATCAGGAATGGCGTCGTCGCCATCGACAGGGTGACGATCGCGCCGAACAGGCTGGCCGCCTCCGGCTCGATCAGCAGCCCGACCTGCGCCTGCGCGAACAGCACGAACCCGAATTCGCCGCCCTGGCTGAGCAACAGGCCCAGCGCGAGGGCACCGCGCCACGGCATCCGGAAGGCCAGGCCGATGCCGAACACCACCAGCGCCTTGGTCGCGATCAGGGCGAACGCCATCGCCATCACGAACAGCGGCCGATCCGCGATCGCCTGCAGGTCGAGCATCATGCCCACCGCGAGGAAGAACAGACCGAGCAGGATCGACCGGAACGGCTCGACATCCGCCTCCAGTTCATGGCGATAGGGGCTGTCGGCCAGCATCACGCCGGCAATGAATGCGCCCAGCGCGGTCGACAGGCCCAGCACTTCCATGACGGCGGCGCTGGCGATGACGGTGAACAGCGCGGCGAACACGAACATCTCGCGTTCGCCCAGATTGCCGATCAGGCGGAAGAAGGGTCGCAACAGGAAGCGCCCGGCCAGTACCAGTCCGACGACGGCGGCGGCGGTGTAGAGGCCGAGCAGCCAGCCCGGCGGTGCCCCGGCATCGGCCGGATTGCGGCTCATCGCGGCGATGATGGTGATGAGCGGAACGATCGACAGGTCCTGGAACAGCAGGATGGCGAAGGTCCGCTCGCCGAACGGCGTCCGCATCCGCCCGGCCGACTGCAGCATCGGCAACACCTGCGCGGTCGACGACAGCGCCAGCGGCAGCCCCAGCGCCAGCGCGGCGGCGGGTGAAAAACCGGCGATCCAGATGATCGCGGTGATCGCCAGTCCGCACAGCACGACCTGCAACAGACCAAGCCCGAAGATTTCCTGCTTCATCCGCCACAATCGCGACGGGTTCAGCTCCAGCCCGACGATGAACAGCAGCAGGGTGATGCCGAGTTCGGCGATGCCCATCTTCGATTCGGCATCGCCGACCAGCCCCAGCACATGCGGCCCCACCACCGCGCCGGCCACGAGATAACCCAGCGTCGCCCCGAGACCGAGCCGCCGGAACAGCAGGACGAACAACAGCCCCGATCCCAGCAGCACCGCGCCGTCGCGCAGTAGCGAGAAGCTCGCCTCCTCATGCATCAGGTGTGGGCCGACCTATGCTCTGCCGCCAGCGCAGCCGCTTCTGCCGCCGCCTCGAACGCGAGACGGATCGAAGGATGGCGGGCGGTGTAGGACAGCGCCGGCGTGAAGATGGCAAGACCCGGCCAGTCGGGTGCATCGCCCTCGCCCGCCGCCAGCCATGCCGTCATCGCGTCGCGCGCGGCGGCGAGTTCCGCAGGTGTCCGGCCGATCACTTCCGCCGCCAGCAGCGATGCGGACGCCTGACCAAGGGCACAGGCGCGGACCAGCAACCCGATTTCCCCGACCCGGCCGTCCGCATCAAGGCTGACGTCGACGGTGATACGGCTGCCGCAGATCGGCGATCGCCGCTCGCTCGTCCCCATCGGCGCTTCGAGGCGGCGATGATGCGGGATCGAGGCGGCGAGGCGCAGAATATCGGTATTGTATAGAGCGGCGCTCATCGACCGTTGCCTGTGCGGGTGCTGCTGTCCGGGGTTTCACCGACCATGGTCGACCGGGCGCCGAACACCGGCAGGCCACGACGACGGCGATCGACGAAATCGGCGATACCCGCGCTGGTCGCATTCAGCAGCGGGTAGGTGCGACTGGTGGTCATCCATGCCGGCCGTCGTGACGGACCGCCGCCGACCGTGTCGGTCACCAAGGCGACGAGAAGAAAGGCGAGGCTGGACAGGATCAACCCCTTGAGTGCGCCGAACCCGAAGCCGAGTGCCCGGTCGACCGGGCCCAGTATCGAGGTCCGCGTCCGCGCCCCGATCGCGCGAGCGACCAGTCGACCCCCAAACCAGGTGACGCCGGCGATGAGCGCGAAGGCCAGCACGGCCGCGCCCGAGGCGGTGCCGACATAGCCGGTCAATGTCTGTGCGACAGCGATGTGGAACAGCTTCAATGCCGCGACCACAGCGACCCAGGCGAACAGCGACAGCACCTCCGTCACGAAGCCGCGCAACAGCCCCAGGACCGCCGCTCCGACGACCGCCAGCAATACGATGATGTCGAGTGAGGTCAGGCCCATCTAAGGACCCGCCTAGCCTCGCCCCAGCATATGGTCAACGAACTGTCCGAGCGTGCGGAACCCCGTCAGGCGAAGCGGGCCTTCCCCCTTGGCATCCTTCGCCACGCCGATCGGCACCAGCGCGCGCTCGAATCCCAACTTGCCCGCTTCCTTCAGCCGCAACGGCCCATGCGCGACGGGGCGTAGTTCGCCGGACAGCGCGACTTCACCGAACGCGACCGACTCGGGCGGCACCGGCCGTTCCGACAGTGCGGACACTAGCGCCGCCGCGACCGCCAGATCGGCGGCGGGGTCCTGTACCCGGTAGCCGCCGGCGATGTTGAGATAGACCTCGGCGGTCGAAAAGCTGAGACCGCACCGTGCCTCCAGCACCGCCAGGATCATCGCCAGCCGACCCGAATCCCAGCCCACCACCGCACGACGCGGGGTGGCCCCGCTGGCGAGGCGGACGACGAGAGCCTGGATCTCGACCAGCACCGGCCGCGTCCCCTCCAGCGCGGGAAACACGGTCGCGCCGGTCACTCCCTCCTCACGGTGGGTGAGGAAAAGCGCGGAGGGGTTGGCAACCTCCGCCAGCCCTTCGGCCTGCATCGAGAACACGCCGATCTCGTCGGTCCCGCCGAAGCGGTTCTTGATCGCGCGCAGGATGCGATACTGATGCGACCGCTCGCCCTCGAACGCGAGCACGGTATCGACCATATGTTCCAGCACGCGGGGGCCGGCGATCGTGCCGTCCTTGGTGACATGGCCGACCAATACCAGCGCGGTGCCCCGTTCCTTGGCGAAGCGGATCAGTTCCTGTGCCGACGCACGAACCTGGCTGACGGTGCCGGGGGCGCCCTCGATCAGGTCCGAATGCATCGTCTGGATCGAGTCGATCACCAGCAGGTCGGGCGGTGTGGCGCTGGACAGGGTCGTCAGGATATCCCGCGTCGAAGTGGCCGATGCCAGTTGCACGGGCGCATTGCCCAGCCCGAGCCGGCGTGCGCGCAACCGGACCTGATCGGCCGCCTCCTCACCCGAGACATAGGCCACCCCCCTGCCCGCCATCGCCATGCGCGCCGCCGCCTGCAACAGCAGCGTCGATTTGCCGATACCCGGATCGCCACCGATCAGCGTCGCCGACCCCTCGACGAAGCCGCCGCCCAGCGCGCGATCGAACTCGGCGATGCCGGTCGCCATCCGGTCCGGCAGCGTGACGTCGGCGTCGAGCGACGACAGCAGGATGGTCCGCCCGCCTCCCTGAAGGTGATGCTTCGCGGCGAACGGCGTCACGGCTGCACCCGCCTCCTCGACCAGCGTGTTCCATTCGGAACAGTCGGCACACTGCCCCTGCCATCGCGACGACACCGAGCCGCACGCCTGACACACATATCGCTTCTGCGGTTTTGCCATGCATGGGATATAATGGAACGGGACGGGAACAACAACGGCCGTGCATCGGGTTCCACCCGATCCGCGGTGGTATTCGGTTCGCCGCAGCGCTATCGGCGGGTCTCCATGCAGCCATCCGACCTTCGCGTCGCGCTTTTCAGCGGCAATTACAATTATGTGCGCGACGGAGCCAACCAGGCGCTGAATCTGCTCGTCGGTTATCTGATGACGCAGGGGGTGACGGTGAGGGTCTATTCGCCCACGGTCGCCCGACCGGCCTTTCCCGCCACGGGCGACCTTGTCGGGGTTCCCGCGATCGCATTGCCGGGCGGGCGTGGCGAGTATCGGGTCGCATGGGGAATGCCGGGATCGATCCGCCGCGATCTGGCGGCGTTCGCCCCCAACATCGTCCATGTCTCCGCCCCCGAGCTGCTCGGCCACCGTGCGTTGAGCTGGGCGCGACGGCACGGCGTCCCCGCGATCGCCTCACTCCATACCAGGTTCGAAACCTACCCGCGCTACTACGGATTGTCGGTGCTGGAACGGCCGATCGAGCGACTGCTGACCCGCTTTTACGACCGGAGCGACGCGGTACTGGTGCCGGGACAGTCGATGGCGACGATCCTGCGCCACTGGGGCGTGCGGGCCCCGATATCGATCTGGTCGCGCGGCGTCGATCACGACCGTTTCAACCCAGACCGTCGCGATCTTGGCTGGCGTCGTGAGCTGGGCATTGCCGACGATGCGGTCGCGATCGGCTTCCTCGGCCGATTGGTGAAGGAAAAAGGGCTCGACGTCTTCGCGGAGGTCGCACAAGCGCTGACCAGGCGCGGGGTGCCGCACGAGGTGCTGGTGATCGGTGACGGCCCGGCGCGCGAATGGTTCGCCGCGCAGGTGCCGGGCGCCCGCTTCGCCGGTTTCCAGCGCGGCGAGGCACTGGGCCGGGCAGTCGCGTCGATGGACGTGCTGTTCAACCCGTCGGTCACCGAAACGTTCGGCAACGTGACGCTGGAGGCGATGGCCGCCGGGGTTCCCGTCGTCGCCGCCCGCGCGACGGGTGCCATCGATCTCGTCGAGGAAGGGCGAACGGGCTTCCTCGTCCCCCCGCGCGACGCGACCGCCTATGCCGACGCCATTGCCCGGATCGTCACGAAGCCCGGTCTGCGGCATTCCCTGGGTGATGCCGGTCACGCAAAAGCGGCCGGTTATCGCTGGGATCGGATCAACAGCGCGGTGCTGGATACCTATCTGTCGACGATTGCCGCTCGGGGGTAGCCTACCCGTCATGCCAATCGAACGGTAGCGGCGCCTCACGAAACGCGAAACGGTCGAGATGGCTTGCCACCACGTCCCGCATCCGTGCCACGTCGCCGTCCGCAGGGACCGTCAACACGACCTCCAGCATCTCGGGAGCGGCGGCCATCACGAGTCGCGAGCCGTTCGGAAAGTCGATCGTCGCCTCATCCGGCGTGACGACGACCGCCATCTTGTGGCTCCAGTGCTTGGCGAGTTGCTGGAGATAGCGGCTGGCCGACCCGGTCGGCACATGGGCGATGGAGATACTCATTTCAGGCGCTCGATCTTCTGTGCGACCTCGTCGATCAGGGCGACGATCTCGTAGCGGCGTTCCTCCGACAATTCCTCACGCCGCAGCTTGCCGCGTACCACCTCGCCCAGATTGCGCATCGCGCGGCGCGCCGCCTCGCTGTCGGTCCGCTCGTGATGTTCGGCGAGCGCGGCGAGCCGGGCCGTCAATGCCGCGACCTGTCCGGCATGATCGGTCAGGTGGGCCATGCCGTCATCGGTGACGGCGAAACGCTTCTTCGCCCCATCGCTTTCCCGAGCGGCGATCAGGCCCATCTCGTCGAGCAGCGCGATCGTTGGATAGATCACGCCGGGGCTCGGCGCATAGGCGCCGCCGGTCAGTTCCTCGATCCGGCGGATCAGGTCGTAGCCGTGGCGGGGTTCGTCGGCGATCAGCTTCAACAGCACGAGCCGCAACTCGCCACCATCGAACATCCGTCGTCCTCGTCCGCCGCCACGAATGCCACGGTCGTGGCCATGCATATCTGTGAACATATTGCTCCTATCTCTTCAAGATGCTGCCAAGATATATTTTTGATTCATAACGTCAAGATCGTTTGCGATATATCTTTGCTACCGGACGGGAGCCGAACAGGTGACGGATGGGCCGACAGGCCCTACATCGGCGGCCATCGCCGGCCTGTTGGCGGCGGACGATGGTCTCGGCCCGTCAGAACGGTGATCTCATGCAGGATACGTTATTCGCCCATCACGCCCCCCGGCCCCTTGCCGAGGAATTGCGCCCGCAGACGCTGGCGGAGGTGATCGGGCAGGAGCATTTGCTGATGCCCGGCGGATCGATCGGCAGGATGGTCGCGACCGGGCGGTTGAGTTCATTCGTCCTGTGGGGCCCCCCTGGCGTGGGCAAGACCACGATCGCCCGGCTGGTGGCTGACGCGGCGGGGTATGAATTCGTTCAATTGTCGGCGGTATCGACCGGGATCGCCGATCTGAGGAAGGTGCTGGCGCAGGCGGTCCGTTCGCGGGAGTCGGCGGGCAAGGCCACCGTCCTGTTCATCGACGAGCTTCATCGTTTTTCCCGGCCGGTCCAGGACGCGCTGCTGCCGGCGGTGGAGGACGGTACGATCGTGCTGGTCGGCGCCACCACGGAAAATCCCAGTTTCAGCCTGGTGGCGGCATTGCTGTCCCGTGCCAAGGTCTACACGCTCGCCCGGTTGAGCGGTCCGGAACTCGCCTGCGTGATCGAACGGGCGGAGGCGCGATGCGCCCGCCCCCTGCCCCTCACGCCCGAAGCGCGCGCCACGCTGATCGGCATGGCGGATGGCGATGCGCGCTATCTGCTCGGCCTGTGCGAGGAGATACTGGCGCTCGACCGGGAAGGCGATCTCACCCCCAAGGATCTGGTCGAGTTCCTCCAGAAACGTGCGCCGCTCTACGATCGAGGTCAGGAGGAGCATTTCAACCTGCTCAGCTGCTTCCACAAAAGCCTGAGAGGCAGCGATCCCGATGCGTCGTTGTACTGGGCCGCCCGGATGCTGGAAGGCGGCGAGGCACCGGACGTGATCTTCAGACGGCTGGCCTGCGCGGCGTCGGAGGATGTGGGGATGGCGGACCCCCAGGCGCTGATCCAGGTCGTCACCGCGTGGCAGGCGTTCGAGCGGATCGGCCTGCCGGAGGGGCGCCTGTTCATGGCGCAGGCGATCAATTACGTCGCGACCGCCCCGAAATCCAACGCGTCATATCTGGCGTTCGATCAGGCACGATCGCTCGCCCGTGCCACCGGATCGGTGCCGCCCCCGAAACGCATCCTGAACGCCCCGACGAAGCTGATGAAGGAACTCGGCTATCATGACGGGTATCAATATGATCACGATCACCCCGATGCGTTTTCGGGTCAGGGATTCTTCCCCGACGAGATCGCCCGGCCCGAGGCCCCCGTCTTCTATCGACCCAACGAACGCGGATTCGAGCGGGACATCAGGAAGCGGCTCGACTTCTGGGCGCGGCGCAAACGTCCGCCTGAACCACCCCAGGGCTGATTTCCGCAGCCTGACCTGCAACCGGCGTCTCCGCGCGGCGTTGCGATAGCGTAATGATAAAGGTCGCCAGCTACAACATGCACAAGGGGGTCGGTGCCGATCGCCGGTGCAACCCAGAACGGATCGTCGACGTCCTGCGCGAGATCGATCCGGACATCATTGCCCTGCAAGAGGCGGACCGACGGTTCGGTACGCGCGAACGGGTGATCCCGCTCCACCTTCTCGACGAGCAGAGCGACTGGAAACCGGTCGCGGTCGGTCGTCGGATCGGATCGATGGGCTGGCATGGCAATGCGATACTGGTCCGCAAATCGGCCGAGGTGGTGGAATGCGATGCCATCCACCTTCCCGCGCTCGAACCCCGCGGCGCGGTGACGGCGGACATCAGGCTGGCGGAATCGGCAATCCGCGTGGTGGGGATGCATCTCGACCTGTCCGGGCTGTGGCGGCGCAGGCAGGCCGCCGCCATCCTGGCCCATCTGGCGCACCGCAATACCCCCTCTCCCACGGTGTTGATGGGCGACCTCAACGAATGGACCGCCGCGGCGGGGTGCTTGCGGGATTTCGGGCGGGATTTCCGGTTCGCCGCCACCGGGCCGTCCTTTCATGCCCGGCGCCCGATCGGACGGCTTGACCGCATCATGGCGTCCGCCGACCTCACCATCGTCGATTGCGGCGTCCACGCCAGCCCGGCGGCACGCAAGGCATCGGATCACCTGCCGATCTGGGCTATGCTGGAACCGGCCCGGTGATACGGGCAATGATGCCGGCAACGGCGGGGGCGGGATGATGCGGGGCTGATGCGCGAGAAGGAGCTTCGACTGGCGCTGGTCTGCTATGGCGGGATCAGTCTGGCCGTCTACATGCACGGCATCACCAAGGAAATCTGGCATCTGGCGCGTGCCAGCCACGCCTATCACGCGGGCGACGATCCTGCGGGTGGCACGGCCACGGTCTATCGCGCGCTGCTGGCCGAGATCGAGGAACGGGGTGATCTGCGGCTGCGCGTGCTGGTCGATATCGTCGCGGGTGCCTCGGCGGGCGGGATCAACGGCGTGTTCCTGGCGCAGGCGATCGCCACCGGCCAGTCGCTCGACCCGTTGACCGACCTCTGGCTGGCCTCCGCGGATGTGGAGGCACTGATCGATCCTGCGGCAGCGCCGGCGTCGCGCTTCGCCAAGGTCTGGGCCCTGCCGATCGCCTGGATGGCGGCGGGGCGCAGTGCGGAGGCGGTGGACAATCTGGACGAGGCGGCGACGCGCGACGAAGTGCGCGCCAAGCTGTCGCATTTCGTGCGTTCGCGCTGGTTCGAGCCGCCTTTCGGCGGCGCGACGTTTACCGGACTGCTGCTCGATGCGCTGACCGCGATGGCCGCCAGCGAGCGCGGGCCACGGCTGCTGCCCGCCGGGCAGCCGCTCGACCTGTTCGTGACCGTCACCGACTTCGCCGGTCATCCCGAACGGCTGGCCCTCAACTCGCCGCCGGAGGTGGTGGAAACCGAACACCGCATCGTCATCGGCTTCTCCGATGGCGGCGCGGCGGCGGACACGCTGGCACCGATGCCCGATCTGGCCTTTGCCGCGCGGGCGACATCCAGTTTCCCCGGTGCCTTCCCACCCTTTTCTGTCGGTGAACTGGACGGGGTGCTGGCCGACCGCGCGATCGACTGGCCGAAGCGGCAGGCCTTTCTCGCCCGTGCCCTGCCTCGCCATACCGCCGCCGGTCAGGCCGAGCGGGCGATCCTGATCGATGGATCGGTTCTGGCCAACGCGCCGTTCCGTCCGGCGATCGATGCCTTGCGCGAACGCCCCGCCCGGCGCCAGATCGACCGGCGGTTCGTCTACATCGATCCGTCACCGGGCATGAAATTCCGCTTGTCGGCGCAACAGGGGCCGCCGGGGTTCTTCCAGACGATCCTCGGCGCGCTGAGCGAGCTGCCCCGGCAGCAGCCTATCCGCGACAACCTCGATACACTGGCCGACCGGTCGCGCCGGGTGGAACGGCTCGCCACCATCGTCGAGGCGATCCGACCCGCGGTGGAGACGCAGGTCGATCTGCTGTTCGGCCACACGCTGTTCCTCAATCGACCCACGCGGAAGCGGCTTGCGTCATGGCGTCGCCGTGCGCAGGCCGCCGCAGCGGCTCAGGCGGGATATGGCTTTGTCGCTTATGGCCATCTCAAGCAGGCGGGCGTGGTCGATCTGCTCGGCCGGATCGCCGACGGCATCGTGGGCGAGCGCCCCGATTCAGCCCAGCGGCGCGCGGAGGCGATCCGTGCCGTCGCGCCCGGCGATGCTGGCGGTGATGTGGCGGTCGCCTTCCTGCGCCGGTTCGATACCGGCTATCGCATCCGCCGGCTGCGACTATTGGCGAGGCGGCTCGGCGAACTGGAGGAAAGCCGGGACCCTGGTTCGCTCGGATCGATGCGGGATGCGATCTACGATTCCCTCGCGGCCTATCTCGATGCGCAACGTAGCGAACCACATGCATCGCTGACGGCCGCGGCGAAGGCGATGCGGCCTGACGCGACGACCTTCCTCGAGGGGCTGGCGGCTTCGCTCGATCTGCCGCGGCTGGACGCGGAGGCGGACGCCCGGTTGGCGACGGCGCTGGCAGGGCTCGATCGCGACGCGCGGCGGCCGTTGATCCTCGCCTATCTCGGCTTTCCGTTCTCCGATGCCGCGACCCTGCCGTTGTTGCAGGGCGAGGGTCTGGATGAGTTCGATGCGATCAGGGTCGACCGCATCGCACCCGATGATGCCATCGCGATTCGCCCCGGCGGCGCGGAGGCGACGCTGAAGGGCATCCAGTTCAGCAATTTTGGTGCATTCTTCAGCCGCGCCTATCGCGAGAACGACTATCTGTGGGGGCGGCTGCATGGCGCCGAGCGGTTGATCGACATCGTCGTCTCGACCATGCCGTCGCCGGCCAGACTGGGGCCGGGCCGGGTATCGGCGATCAAGCGTCGCGCTTTCCTCGCTATTCTGGACGAGGAGCAGGCGCGCCTGACCGCGATCCAGCCGCTGATCGCGTCGCTCCGCACCGAACTGGGGTAGGCTGGCCAAAACCCGCCGCAATCGCTAGCTTGCGCCCCCCGAGGGAGAACCGCATGCAGTTCCTGAAAATCCTGTTCTGGTGCCTGCTCGCCTTTCTGGCGGCGGTCTTCACGCTCGGCAACTGGACGTCGGTGCCGATCCGATTGCCCGGCGGGCTGATCGCGGACGTGAACCTGCCCTTCCTCCTCGCCATCACCTTCCTGCTCGGACTGTTGCCCACGCTCGGCTGGCAGGGTGCGCGCCGCTGGCGATTGCGGCAGCGGCTGACCGCCTGCGAGCGGGTGCTGGCCGAAACTCGTGCGGCCGCCCTGGTGGCGCCGCCCGCCGGTCTGGTGATGCCCGGCCCCGCGATGATGGCGGACGATCGCACCTCGTCCTCCGGCCCGGCGCCGATCGTATCATGAGCAATCCCATCTACGTCGCCATCGACACCCCCGATCTGGACCGCGCGAAGGCGATGGCGGATCGGGTTCGCCGCCATGTCGGCGGGCTGAAGCTCGGTCTGGAATTTTTCGTGGCGCATGGGCAGCCGGGGGTGCGCGAGATGGCGCGGTTCGGTCTGCCGATCTTCCTCGACCTGAAGCTGCATGACATTCCCAATACCGTGGCCAAGGCGGTGCAGGCGCTCGCCCCCCTCCAGCCGGCGATCCTGACCGTCCATGCCGCCGGTGGCCGCGCCATGCTGGAAGATGCGAAGGCCGCCGCCGCACCGGGAACCAAGGTGGTGGCGGTGACGATGCTGACCAGCCTGGACACGGCCGATCTTGCCGCGACCGGGGTGGCGGGCAATGCTCACGATCAGGTCCTGCGACTGGCCGACTTGGCGCGGGAGGCCGGCATCGACGGCATCGTCTGTTCCGGCGAGGAAGTGGGCGCTGCACATGCCCGCTGGCCGAAGGGGTTCTTCGTCGTTCCCGGTGTGCGGATGGCGGGCGGCAGCGTCGGCGATCAGAAACGCGTCGTGACCCCGCGCACGGCGACCGACGCCGGCGCCTCGATCCTCGTGATTGGCCGGCCGATCACGCAGGCGGACGATCCCGATGCCGCGGCAAGGGCGATCGTCGCCACGCTATAGCACCGCCGGGCGACATGGCCTTTGCCCCGGCCACGCCGGGGGAGTAGGCCGCCCGTCATGACCCTTGCCAAGATTTGCGGACTGACCACCCCCGCCACGCTCGACGCGGCGTTGCGCCATGGCGCGAGCCATGTCGGCTTCGTGTTCTTCCCTCCCTCCCCCCGGCATCTCGGGCATGACACCGCCGCCGGTTTGTCGGCGCGCGTCCCCGGATCGATCGCCCGCGTCGGCGTGTATGTCGACCCTGACGAGGATCTGCTCCAGCGTACCATCGGACTGGTCGATGTGGTGCAGGTGCACAAGGTGACCGCCGCGCGGGCGGCCGACATCCGCACCCGCTTCGGACGCGAAACCTGGGTCGCGATCGCGGTTCGGACACAGGCCGATCTGGCGGAGGCCACCGGCCACGTCGGCGCGGCCGACCGGCTGCTCTACGATGCGAAGACCCCGCCCGGCGCGGCCCTGCCCGGCGGCATGGGATTGCGGTTCGACTGGTCGCTGCTCGACGGCTTCCGTCATCCCCTGCCCTGGGCGCTGTCCGGCGGGCTCGATCCCGCCAATGTCGCCGACGCCATCGCCCGTACCGGCGCTCCCCTGGTCGACGTGTCGTCGGGTGTGGAAAGCGCCCCCGGCGTCAAGGATGTGGACAAGATCGCCGCATTCCTTAAGGCCGCCCGGTCATGAACACCGTCCCCAACAGCTTCCGCGCCCAGCCCGACGATCGCGGGCATTTCGGCCAGTTCGGCGGCCGTTACGTCGCCGAGACGCTGATGCCGCTGATCCTCGAACTCGAACGCGAGTACCGCGCCGCCAAGGCCGACCCGGCGTTCCAGGCCCAGTTCGACGACCTGATGGAGCATTATGTCGGCCGCCCCAGCCCGCTCTATCACGCCGAACGGCTGAGCGAGGCACTGCGTACCGGTGCGGAACCAGGCATGGGCGCACAGGTCTGGTTCAAGCGCGACGAGCTGAACCATACCGGCGCGCACAAGATCAACAACTGCATCGGCCAGATCCTGCTTGCGATCCGCATGGGCAAGACGCGGATCATCGCGGAGACGGGCGCGGGCCAGCACGGCGTCGCCACTGCCGCGGTCTGCGCACGCTTCGGCCTGCCCTGCGTGATCTACATGGGTGCCAAGGACGTCGAGCGGCAGCAGCCCAACGTGTTTCGCATGAAGCTGCTCGGCGCTGAGGTCCGGCCCGTCACCTCGGGTGCGAAGACGCTGTCGGATGCGATGAACGAGGGGCTGCGCGACTGGGTCGCGAACGTCCACGACACCTTCTATATCATCGGCACCGCCGCCGGCCCGCATCCCTATCCGGAGCTCGTCCGCGATTTTCAGAGCATCATCGGGCGCGAGGCCCGCGCGCAGATGCTTAGCCGCACTGGCCGCCTGCCCGACCTGCTGGTCGCCGCGATCGGCGGCGGATCGAACGCGATCGGACTGTTCCACCCCTTCCTCGACGACAAGGAGGTGGCGATGCTAGGCGTCGAGGCGGCGGGCCACGGGCTGGAGGGCAGCGAACATGCCGCCAGCCTGGCCGGTGGTTTCCCCGGCGTCCTCCACGGCAACAAAACCTATCTGCTACAGGACGAGGACGGGCAGATCGCCGAGGGTCATTCGATCTCCGCCGGGCTGGATTATCCCGGCATCGGTCCCGAACATGCGTGGCTGCGTGATATCGGCCGGGTCGAATATGCCAACGCCACGGACGTCGAGGCGCTGGATGCGTTCCAGCTGCTCTGCCGTACCGAGGGCATCATTCCCGCATTGGAACCGGCCCATGCCATCGCCGCCGTCGCCCACCGCGCGCGGACGATGCCCGCCGATGCCATCATCCTCGCCAATCTGTGCGGACGCGGCGACAAGGACATCTTCACCGTCGCCTCCGCGCTGGGGGTGGCGATATGACCGCACGGCTGAGTGCCGCCTTCGGGCATGACCGGCCCGCGCTGATCGCGTTCGTCACCGCGGGCGATCCGACCCCGGCGGCGACGCCGGCGATCCTCGATGCAATCGTCGCGGGCGGGGCGGACGTGATCGAACTGGGCATGCCCTTCACCGATCCGATGGCGGACGGCCCGGCGATCCAGAACGCGAACATCCGGAGCCTCGACGCCGGCACCCGTACCGCCGACATCCTGTCGATCGCGACCGGTTTCCGGCAACGTCATCCCGACGTGCCGCTGGTGCTGATGGGCTATGCCAATCCGATGCTGCGGCGTGGATCGGCATGGTTCGCGCAGGCGATCGCCGCGGCGGGCGTCGACGGCGTGATCTGCGTCGACATCCCGCCCGAGGAGGACGACGCGCTCGGCCCCGATCTGCGCGCCCATGGCATCGCACCCATCCGGCTCGCCACCCCCACCACCGATGCCGCGCGCCTGCCGCAGGTGCTGGATGGTGCGGGCGGCTTTCTCTATTACGTCTCGGTCGCGGGGATCACCGGCCTGCAGCAGGCGGCGGCGGGATCGATCGAGCAGGCGGTCGCCCGGCTGAAGGCGGCGACCGATCTGCCCGTCGCGGTCGGCTTCGGCATCCGCACCCCCGATCAGGCCGCCGCCGTCGCCCGTGTCGCCGATGCGGTCGTCGTCGGTTCCGCGATCGTCGAGGTGGTCGCGCAGCACGGCGCCGATGCGCCCGGCCCGGTCACCGCCTATATCCGGACGCTGGCAGAGGCGGTCGCCTCCGCGCGTCATCCCGTCAACGAGGAATCCGGCCGATGAGCTGGCTGAACAACGTCCGCAACGCCCTCGCCTTCAAATCCAAGAAGGAGCAACCCGAGGAAAATCTCTGGCACAAGTGCAAGGGCTGCGGCCAGATGGTGTTCACCAAGGAACTGGAGGAGAACCTCCACGTCTGTCCGCGATGCGAGCACCATGAACGGATCGGGCCGAAGATCCGGTTCGCGCAGATCCTCGATCAGGGCAGCTATGCCGAACTGCCCAGCCCCAAGGTCCCCGAAGACCCGCTGAAATTCCGCGACTCGAAGAGATATGTCGACCGGATCAAGGCGGCGCGCACCGCCACCAACGAAGCCGATGCGCTGTTGAACGCGCGCGGCACGATCCTCGGCCACCGGGTGGTGATGGGGGTGCAGGACTTCGCCTTCATGGGCGGGTCGATGGGGCTGGCGGTGGGTGAGGCGTTCGTCCGTGGCGTCGAGAACGCGATCGCGGATCGCTGCCCCTATCTGATCTTCACCGCCGCCGGCGGCGCGCGGATGCAGGAGGGTATCCTCAGCCTGATGCAGATGCCGCGCAGTACCGTCGCGATCCAGATGCTGCACGATGCCGGCCTGCCCTATATCGTCGTGCTGACCGATCCCACCACCGGCGGCGTCACCGCCAGCTATGCGATGCTGGGGGACGTGCAGATCGCCGAGCCCAACGCGCTGATCGGGTTCGCGGGGCAACGCGTGATCGAGAGCACGATCCGTGAAAAGCTTCCCGAAGGATTCCAGCGGGCGGAATATCTGCTGGCGCACGGGATGCTCGATATGGTCGTGCATCGCCGCGATCTGCGCGAACGGCTGGCGCAGGTGATCGGATATTTGTGCGGCAACCGGGACGCGGCGGCGGCCTGATCCGCCTCCGCGTCGTTGCCATGGCCGATCACGCGATCTCGTCCCATCCCGCCGTACAGGCGCAGCTAGACCGTTTGGCGCGGCTGTCACCCGGTGCGGATGTACTGGGGCTGGAACGGATCACGGCGCTGCTGGCGCGGCTGGGCGATCCGCACCGCTCGCTCCCGCCCGTCTTCCATGTCGCCGGCACCAACGGCAAGGGGTCGACCTGTGCCTTTCTGCGCGCCGCGATCGAGGCGGCGGGGCTGTCCGTTCACGTTTACTCCAGCCCACATCTGGTGCGGTTCAACGAGCGTATCCGGCTGGCCGGTACATTGATCGGGGACGAGGCGCTGGCCGGCCTCCTCGCCGAGGTGCTGGATGTCGCGGAGGGTATCCACCCCAGTTTCTTCGAGGTGACGACCGCCGCCGCGTTCCTTGCCTTCGCCCGCACGCCCGCCGCCGCGACGATCGTCGAGGTCGGTCTGGGTGGTCGGCTGGATGCGACCAACGTCATCGCCGATCCCGCCGTCACCGGCATCGCTGCGCTCGGTATCGATCACGAGGCGTTTCTGGGGCGCGGCGCCGCCACCATCGCGGGCGAGAAAGCGGGTATCGCCAAACGCGGCATCCCGCTCGTCACCATGGATTATGCTGCCCCCTTGCGTGGCCGGATCGCGCAGGTCGCCGATGCGGCTGGCGCGCCGGTGATCGCGCGTGGCCGCGACTGGCACAGTGAGACCGCACGGACGACGATGCGATATTGCGACCCGGGTTTTTCGGTGGTGACGCACCGCCCGCGCCTGGTGGGCGCGCACCAGTCGCGCAATCTGGCGCTGGCGATCGCGATGCTGCGACATCAGGGCGCCGTCACCGTGCCAGAAGCCGCAATGCGGGCCGCCGCCGATTGGGCGCAGTGGCCGGCGCGGATGCAGCGGCTGGATGCCGGCCCGCTTACCGATCGTCTGCCGCCGGCAAGCGAATTGTGGCTGGACGGCGCGCATAACCCCTCCGCCGCCGCCCCGGTCACCAGGGCATTGCGGCACATCGCGCGCGGCCGGCCGGTGACGGTGATCCTCGGGATGCTCGCCAACAAGGATGCCGATGGCGTGCTGCGGCTGCTTGCCCCGTCGACGAACCGGCTGATCGCCGTGCCGGTTCCCGGTCACGAACACCACGCCCCCGCCGATCTGGCCGGGCGTGCCGCCTCTTTCGGGATCGACTCGCAATCGGCCGCGTCGATCGAAGCCGCGATTGCGCAGATCGCGATGCCGGGCGTGGTGATGATCGCGGGCTCGCTTTATCTCGCCGGCACCGCGCTGGCCGCCAATGGTGAACCACCCGCCTAGTTGCTATTGACTTGCAATAACTAACACGCGAGTTTCGGGCATTCCCGAGCGGAGCCGCGTGATGACCGAAACGATGACGATCCTGCCCCACAGCCTGCCGGCCTGCGCCAATGCGCGCATCGTGCTGTTCGCGATGCGGCGCATGGGCGCGAACGGGCTGGCCGATGCCCGTGCGGCGCATGTGATGCTCACCGCCTTCGGGCAGGGATTCCGCCGGCCACTGGTGCTGATGCGCGCGCTGATGGCGGAACTCGCCAGCTCCGCTGCCGGCACGATCGCCATCGCGCCGTGCTGCTGCGCCCGGATGACGCCGGCCGAGGCGGCGCTGATCGCGATTGTCGCGCGGGTGGAATCCGCGCCCGACACCGCCCGTCTGCTGACCGCCGACCTGCTCGGCGTGCGCCGGGTCGAAAACGTCCTGATGGCGGCGGGGGCGGTGGCGACCGCCTTTGCCGACGAGGGGCGGCCGGTCGCCGGCTAGGCAGCGTCACCGGTGCGGGCGTCGCCTTCCCCGGCGACGCCCGCGCTGCCGATCGAGCGATCGATCATCCCCGACCGGCTCATCCACCAGAACAGGGCGACGCCCGGCAATGCCAGCGCGGTGGTGAGCAGATAGAAATCGACATAGCCGAACCGTTCGATCAGCGCGCCGGCGGTCGTACCCGTCACGATCCGCCCGACGATGCTCGCCGCCGCAGAGATCAGCGCGAACTGCGCGGCGGTGAAGCGCAGGTCGCACAGCGCTGAGAAATAGGCGATCACGACGACGCCGCCGAACCCGCTGGCCGCGTTCTCGAAGCCGATCGCGCCCGCCATGCCCCAATTGCTGTGCCCCGCCGCCGCCAATGCCGCGAACGACAGGTTCGACACCGCCATCAGGATCAGCGCCAGCAGCACCGATCGCTTCATCCCCATCCGCGCGTACAACACGCCCCCGATGAAGATGCCGATCAGATAGGCGAAGAAGCCGATCCCGACGTCGTAGAAGGCGATTTCGTCCCCGGTGAAACCCAGATCGTCGAACAGCAGCCGCAGCGTCAGGTTGGCGAGCGTATCGCCGATCTTGTGGATCAGGATGAACAGCAGGACGAGCAACGCCCCCTCCCGCGCAAAGAACTGGACGAACGGACCCCAGATCGCTTGCAGCCCCTCGGCAAATCCACGCCGCGCCACCGGCTTGCGCCGCCGTGGCGGTTCGCCCAATGCCAGTCCCGCCAGCATCGCCGGCAGCGCGAAGGTGGCGCAGGCGAGATAGCCCACGCTCCATCCCGCCCGTGTGGCGATGACCAGCGCCAGCGCGCCCGCACCGGCGGAACCGATCCGCCAGCCATATTGGCTCATCCCCGATCCGATGCCCAGTTGGCGCGGCTCCAGTATCTCGATCCGATAGGCGTCGATCACGATGTCGAACGTCGCGCCGGCCGCGCCGACCAGAATGGCCGCCGTCGCCGCCGCACCGATGCTGGCGGCGGGATCGACCAGCGCCAGATTGACCACGGCGGCGATCACCAGCCCGCCGGCGACGATCAGCCACGATACGCGCTGGCCCAGCCGGCCGATCAGCGGCAGCTTCACGCCATCGACCACCCACGCCCACAGGAATTTCAAATTGTAGACGAGAAAGGCGAGACTGAACGCCGTGACCGTCTTCTTGTCGATCCCGTCCTGCGCCAGCCGGGTCGTCAACGTCGCGCCGATCATGGCGTAGGGGAAGCCCGACGAGATACCCAGCGCCAGCGCGGCCAGCGGCTGTTTCTCGACATAGGGGCGAATGCCGTCCCACCAATTCCCCTGCCGTACCGTGTCGTTCATTCCCGCTCCTCGCTCGCCGCCGGACCATACAGCCCCGTGACGGCGAGGGAAGCGATCACACGGCGAACAGGCGAAAGCCAGGCGGCAGGCGTTTGGGGGGATTGCCTTGCAACCCCGCCTCGATCGCGCCGATCGCGGCGAGCAGCGTGCGCGGATTGTACGGTTTCGACAGGCAACCCGCAGCCAGTTCGATCGCCTCGGGCGGGCAGGCGCCGGTCACGAACATCACCGGCACGCCGCGTGCATGCGCAGCCCGCGCCACATCGACCCCCGATCCGTCGGCGAGATTGACGTCGACCAGCACCAGATCGACCCCGCCTTCCGCCAATATGTCGATCGCGTCGCTGACCCGGTCGACGGTGGCGACCACGCTGTAATCGGCCTCCGTCAGGACGTGCTCGTTATCGAACGCGACCAGCGGCTCGTCCTCGACCAGCAGCAACCGGACGATCTGCCGCTTCTTCTTCCCGAACAGCATGGCGCCCGCCCTTTGTTACGCAACCCGAACATAACGCGTACCGGGGCCAAGGGTCGCAAAGATTTTTCGCCTGATCACGCCAGACGCTGTATTCGCCGCGTCATGACCGACCAAGAGCCCCCGAAGGGCGATCGCATCGCCAAACTCCTCGCCCGTGCAGGTATCGCCTCGCGCCGCGATATCGAACGGATGATCGACGAGGGGCGCATCGCGCTGAACGGCGTCACCCTCGATACGCCCGCCACGGTGCTGACCACGCTGGACGGCGTCACCGTTGACGGCCACGCCGTCGCCGCACCACCGCCCGCGCAGCTGTTCCTCTATCACAAGCCGCCCGGCCTGCTGGTGACCGAGCATGACCCGGCGGGCCGCCCGATCATCTACGATCACCTGCCGCGCGACCTGCCGCGGGTGGTGCCGGTCGGCCGGCTCGATCTCAACACCGAAGGCCTGTTGTTGCTGACCACCGATGGCGGCTTCAAACGGCAGCTAGAACTGCCCGCCACCGGCGTGGAGCGTACCTATCGCGCCCGTGCCTACGGCGACGTGACGCAGGCGCAACTGGAGGACCTGATCGAGGGGATCGAGATCGAGGGCATGCGCTACGGCCCGATCGACGCCAATCTGGAACGCCGCACCGGTGCGAACGTCTGGATCGAGATGACGCTGACCGAAGGCAAGAACCGCGAGGTACGCCGCGTGCTGGAACATCTCGGGCTGCAGGTCAGCCGGTTGATCCGGACGCGCTATGGCCCCTTCGTGCTGGGCGATCTGATGCCGGGCGAGGTCGGCGAGGTGCGCGGGGCGGATATCGGCGCCTTCCGCCGGACGCTCGACAGCCCCCGTCGCGCGCGCGAGCCGATGGCCAATGTCGAGGTGGAAGCCCGCGCCAAGACGGCGGCCCCGGCCCCCGCCGCGCCGCCACCCCCGGCGGCACCCCAGGTGGAGGAGGCAAGACGACCACGACCAGCACCGACCGCGTCGGCCCGGCCCGCTGCGGCCGGCGGTGGCTGGGGTAGCCGGACGCGGCCCAGCCGGCCGGCGGCGAACGCTGCCCCCGCCCCGACCGACCGGTTTCGCAGCGACCGGCCGCGCGGCGATGGACCACGCTCCGATCAGACCGGTGCTACCGCCCCGCGCCCCGGCAATGCCCCGGGCAATGTCCGCAGCGACCGGCCTTATCGGGACGCATCGCCGCGCCCCGACCGGCCAGCCGTCGATGCGCCCCGTCAGGGTGGTGGCCGCAGCGACCGACAACGTCAGGCGGGCGGACGTCCGACCGGTAATGGCTTTCGCGGTGCATCCTCGGGCACCGATTTCCGGCCGCAGCCCGATCGGGCGTCACCCCGCGCCGACCGGTCAGCGGTCGATGCGCCTCGTCAGGAGGGTGGTCGCAGCGATCGTCCGCGTCAGGCCAATGGTAGCCGCCCGGCCGGCAATGGCTTTCGGGGGACCTTCTCCGGTGGCGATGCCCGGCCTCAGAGTGATCGGGCGTCGCCGCGCGCCGACCGGTCGCGTAACTTTCGCGATCGCCGGGACGATGATGGCGCACCGCCGCGCCCGACGGGCGACCGGCCCCGTGGCGCAGCCCCGGCCTATGGTCGCGACGACCGGAACGGCGCATCGCCACGCGGGCCTGCCCGCGCCGGCGCCGGCGCCGGCCCTAACCGCACGCCGGGTGCCGCCCGTCCCGGTGGCAAGCCGCCCGGCAAGGGTGGATCGGCCAAGGGGCCGGCCGGCGGCCGCGGACATCCGCCCCGCGCCCCCAAGGGAAAGCGCTGAGCGATGCGGGTGATCGCAGGACAATGGCGGGGCCGCCCGCTCGTCGCCCCCAAGGGCGATGCGACGCGCCCCACCGCCGATCGCACGCGCGAGGCGCTGTTCTCGATGCTGATCAGCCGGCTGGGCAGTTTCGACGGCCTGTCGGTAGCGGATCTGTTTGCGGGATCGGGGGCGCTGGGGATCGAGGCGTTGTCGCGCGGCGCGGCGACATGCCTGTTCGTCGAGCAGGACCGCGCCGCGCTGGATGCGTTGAAGGCCAATCTCGCCAAGCTGGGCACGCGGGCGGATGTACGCGCCACGTCGGTGATGGCACTGGGGCCGGCGCCCGCGCCGCTCGACGTGATGATGCTCGATCCGCCCTATGGCAGCGGCGCGGGTGAGGTCGCGATCGACAAGCTGGCCCGGCTGGGCTGGATCGGCCCGGCGACCTGGGTCAGCATCGAGACGGCCAAGCCCGAGGAGGTCACGATCGCGGGCTTCGACATCGATGTCACGCGCGTCCACGGCAAGGCGCGGCTGACGTTGCTGCGACGGATGGCTGCGTGATCGGCAGGGCGGCGCTGGACAGCGTCGCCCTGCCCCGCCAAGCTTCATCCCATGTCGATTCCCGCCATCTTCAATCGTCTGCGCCTGCCCGTGATCGGATCGCCGCTGTTCATCATCTCCGGCCCGGAGCTGGTGATCGCCCAGTGCAAGGCGGGTATCGTCGGGTCGTTTCCGGCGCTCAACGCCCGGCCGGCGGCAATGCTCGACGAATGGCTGCACCGCATCACCGAGGAACTGGCGGCGCATAACCGCGCGCATCCCGAGCGGCCCGCCGCCCCTTTCGCGGTCAATCAGATCGTCCACCGGTCCAACGACCGGCTGGAGGCGGACATGGCGGTCTGCGCGAAATGGCAGGTGCCGATCGTGATCACGTCACTGGGGGCCCGCGAGGACCTGAACACCGCCGCCCATGGCTGGGGCGGGATCACCCTGCACGACGTGATCGACGACCGCTTTGCCCGCAAGGCGGTGGAAAAGGGGGCGGACGGCCTGATCGCGGTGGCGGCCGGTGCGGGTGGCCATGCCGGGCGCCAGTCCCCCTTCGCGCTGATATCCGAGATACGGGCATGGTTCGACGGGCCGCTTGCCTTGTCCGGCGCGATCGCAACGGGTGGCGCGATCCTCGCGGCCCGGGCGATGGGGGCGGATTTCGCCTATATCGGTTCTCCCTTCATCGCGACGGACGAGGCGAATGCCGATGCCGCCTACAAACAGGCGGTGGTCGATTCGCGGGCGGACGACATCGTCTATTCCGACCTGTTCACCGGCGTGCACGGCAATTACCTGCGCGCATCGATCGTCGCCGCCGGCCTCGATCCCGACCATCTGCCGCAGGGCGACCTGAAGACGATGGATTTCGGCGGCGGCAACGGCAGCAAGCCCAAGGCATGGCGCGACATCTGGGGCGCGGGCCAGGGCATCGGCGCCATCGATGCGGTGGAATCGGTGGCAAGCCGGGTCGAGCGGTTCGCGCGCGAGTATGATACGGCGCGGGCGCGCCTGATCGCCTGACCGGCGGCGACCGTTCGTTCAGAGTGCCGCCGCCAGCCGTCGCTGCATCACCAGTGCCGGACTGACGGCCGGGGTCCGCGCCATCGCCTCGTCCAGAAATGCCGCCCGGCGATAGAGCGCGATACCATCGTCGATCAACGCCCGCGCCTGATCGGGGAAACCGGCGAGCGCCGCGATGTCGGGCAGCGGCATCGCCTCCAGCCGTGGCCGCGCGTTTTCGTCCATCTCCCCCGCGTCGATCGCGCGCCATGCCAACAGCCACGCCAGTACGATCATCAGCCGCGTCGTCATCCGCAACTGCTCACATGACAGCAATACGCGCCCCAGTGGATCGAGACGGCCGTCGCCCTGCTCGTCCGGATGTTCGATATGGGCCCGCGTGTCGTCGGCGAGCAGCATCGCATCGGTATAGAGCGCGGCGAGCAGCGGGCGGCGGATACGGGCAGCGTCGGTTTCGATCATGACGATGTCGTCGCATGGCATCGCCGCCCTGCCCAGCCGGTGCGGCCGTCCCGCCTGTCCCGTCGCGGAGCATCCGCCCGGCCGCGTTAACGATCAGGCGATGATGTCGGGCAGCAGATAATCTTCGAGCATCGCGATCTCGTCGCGCAACCGCAGCTTGCGTTTCTTCAGGCGGGCGAGCTGCAATTGGTTGGGCACGCCGTGGTCGGCCAGTGCCGCGATCGCCGCGTCCAGATCGCGATGCTCCTGCCGCAGGGCATCCATCCGTCCCCTGATCTGTACCTCGTCCACCGATGCCCTCCGCTATCCCGCCCCCTGTAGCGCAGAAGGGCGGCAGCGGGCGAGGGCAAACGGCCTGCGGAGAAAACGACACGGGGCATCGCGTTCGGCGAAAAACCGGGCGACAATCGGTGATTGGCGTGTTCTACTTCCTGTCCCAAAGCATGAAAGGAGATCTGCCCATGCAGTCCACACCGCACCAGCACGCCCTGGAAGCGAAACATGCCACGTTGGATCGGCGCATCGCCGAGGAAACCAACCGTCCCCTTCCCGATACCGCGACGATCGCCGACCTGAAGAAGCAGAAATTACGGCTGAAGGAGGAGATCATCAGCCTGTAGCATCGATCGTACCGTCGCCCGGTAACGGGCGACGGTATTCCGGGTGCGGGATTTATTCTCCGGCCACCGCGCGCTGAACCTGTTCGGGATCGATCGTCGTGTCCAGTGCGACACCGATCCGTCCCTCCGCATACCAGGCGACCTGACCGGTGACCTCGCCGATCCCGGGCAGCGTCAGTACCGCACGGGTACCCGCCATGACCGGATAGCCCGGTTCCGCCATCAACCCACGATCGGACAGATTACGGATGCGAACCTCCTGCGGCCCCTCTTCATCGTCATCGAGGCGCAGCCAGGCGGTCATCATCGCCGGGCTACGCTGATGCGCGCGCTGATCGGCCGGGTTCACCACGCGGATATGATCCGTCCGCCTGCCCGGATCGCGCGTCGAGCCATTGGTGCCCATCCTGTTTCCTGCCATTGCCGCGGTCGATGCCCTGCGCCCCGACATCGCGTCAAAGATTTAACATACCGGAAACATGCTCTGAGGGATATGGGCGGCAGGCCCTATTCGTCGCGTGAGATCTTTTCGTGGCGTTCGTGGCGTTCCTGCGCCTCGACCGTCATCGTCGCGATCGGTCGGGCTTCCAGCCGGGCGAGGCTGATCGGCTCGCCGCTGACTTCGCAATATCCGTATTCGCCCTCTTCGATGCGGCGAACCGCAGCGTCGATCTTGCTGATGAGTTTGCGCTGGCGATCGCGGGTGCGCAGTTCGATCGACCAGTCGGTTTCGCTCGACGCCCGGTCGGTCAGGTCCGATTCGCGCAGCGAGTCGAGTTGAAGCTGCGACAGCGTACCCTGCGCTTCCAGCAGGATGGCTTCCTTCCAGTCGATCAGCTTGTTGCGGAAATAGGCCTGCTGCCGCGGGTTCATGAACGGCTCATCGGGCGACGGCCGGTAGCCATCGTCATTGGCCGCCCGTCGGCCAGTGGAAAGGACGTCTGCGCGATCAAGAACCGTCGCCATATCGTTCTCCCTAGGGCCCGGTGGCACGGTTGGTTCCGTATCGCCTGAGCCGCCCCCTTATGATGCTGGGCCTATAGAGGCACAAAACCCGCGTCACAAGCGACAGCCCTGCCGTTCCGTACCGTTTAGGATGGAATGTTGCGTCGATATCACGTCAGGCTTTTCCCGTGATGGATTCGGCTGCCGTCGCGGTACGGAACCAGGCGATCAGGCGTCGGCGATCGCCTTTTCGATATCGGGCACGGGATGCCCGGTCAGGTCCTTCGCCAGTTCGCCGGTGATGCGATCGCTGACTGCCTTGTGATAATGCTTGCGCAGTTCGCCAAGCGTCTTGGGCGGCGCGATCACGATCAGGCGCTCGAATTCGTTGCCGAGCGCACGGCGCTTCAGCAGGTCGGCGGCACTGGCGGCGAAGCGATCCTCCTCGATCTGGTGCGCGTCGGCCCGGCCCATCGAACTCTGCGAGGCGCCCTGCGGCGACGATGCCCGGCCGGCATCGTCCGTCGTCTGTTCGCGATCGGCGGGGTTCGCCTGCTCCTCGGCATGTTCGACAACCAGATTGGGGTTCTGGGCATCCCCTTCGTTGCGGAGGAACAGCATCTTGCGGCCATCGGCGACGAGGACGACGGCGTCATGGGGAAGCTGCAAGGGATGTCTCCTTCATGGTGGTTGCTGCGGGGATAACGCGCCGCCCGCGGCACGGGTTGCGCCGCCCCGCCCCTGCCGCCATAGCCCGTCGCCATGCACGACATCCGCCTGATCCGCGAGAATCCCGCAGCCTTCGACGCCGGGCTCGCCCGGCGCGGGCTTCCCCCCCGATCCGACGACCTGATCGCGCTGGACGAACGTCGACGCGCGACGATCGCTGCCGCGCAGGACGCACAGACCCGCCGCAACGACCTGTCGAAGCAGATCGGCCAGGCCAAGGCGGCGAAGGACGAGCCACGGGCCACGACGTTGATGGCCGAGGTGGCGGCCCTGAAGGCCCGGCTGCCGGAACTGGAGCAGGATGAGCGGACGATCGGGGCGGAACTGGATGCGGCACTCGCCGCGATCCCCAACCTGCCCGCCCACGACGTGCCCGAGGGGGCCGACGAGGACGGCAACCGGCTGGTCCACGAACGCGGCGAGAAACCCGGTTTCGCCTTTACCGACATTCGCGAACACGACGCGATCGGCCCGGCGCTGGGGATGGATTTCGAAACGGGGATCGCGATCGCCGGTGCCCGCTTCACGCTGCTGCGCGGCCCGGTCGCGCGCATGAACCGCGCGCTGGGCCAGTTCATGCTCGACCGGCTGGTGGCCGAATACGGGTATGAAGAGGTCGCGCCGCCGGTGCTGGTCCGCGAGGAAGCGTTGTTCGGCACCGGGCAGTTGCCCAAATTCGCCGAGGATCTGTTCCGCACCACCGACGATCGCTGGCTGATCCCGACCGCCGAGGTATCGCTGACCAACATGGTGCGCGAGCGGGTACTGGCGGAGGGCGAGTTGCCGCTGCGTTTCGCCGCGCTGACCCCCTGTTTCCGGTCGGAAGCCGGCGCGGCGGGGCGGGATACGCGCGGGCTGATCCGCCAGCACCAGTTCGACAAGGTGGAGATGGTGTCCATCGTCACCCCCGACGCCTCCGACGACGAGCATGAGCGGATGACCGGCGCGGCCGAAGGCGCGTTGGAGGCGCTGGGTCTGCCCTATCGCCGGATGCTGCTGTGCACCGGCGACATGGGGTTCTCCGCCGCGCGCACCTATGATCTCGAAGTGTGGTTGCCGGGTCAGGGCCGGTATCGCGAGATTTCCAGCTGCTCGACCTGCACCGATTTCCAGGCGCGGCGGATGAACGCCCGGTTCCGCGCGGACGGCGGCAAGCCGCAGTTCGTACATACGCTGAACGGCTCGGGCCTGGCGGTCGGCCGCACGCTGGTGGCGGTGATCGAGAATTACCAGCAGGAGGACGGGTCGGTCGCGGTGCCGACGGTGCTCCAGCCCTATCTGGGCGGGCTGACGATGCTGGAGCGGTCGCGCTGATGCGTATCCTGGTCACCAACGACGATGGCTATCATGCGCCGGGCCTGACGGTGGCGGAGCGGATCGCGGCGGCCTTTTCCGATGATGTCTGGGTCGTCGCGCCGGCCGAGGAACAGTCGGGGGCGGGCCATTCGCTGACGCTGACCCGGCCGCTGCGCGTGCGCCGGTTCGGGGAGAAGCGCTTTGCCGTATCCGGCACGCCGACCGACGCGGTGATGATGGCGGTGGCCAAGATCATGAAGGATACGCCGCCCGACCTGATCCTGTCGGGCGTCAACCGCGGGGCCAACCTGGCGGAGGACGTGACCTATTCGGGCACCGTCTCCGCCGCGATGGAGGGGGCGCTGGCGGGTATCCGCTCGATCGCGCTCAGCCAGGTCTACAGCCGCGAGGGGATGGGCGATGCCGTGCCCTTCTCGGTCGCGGAGGCATGGGGCGAACGGGTGCTGCGCCCGCTGATCGCGGCGCCGCTGGCCCCCCGGTCGCTGGTCAACGTCAACTTCCCCGCCGTGCCGGCGGACCGGGTGAAGGGGGTGAAGGTGGTGGCACAGGGCCTGCGCGATTACGGGCGGCTGCGGATCGTGACCAACACCGATCCGCGCGGCTACGACTATCACTGGTTCGCCCTGGGGCAGATGGAACAGGTGGCCGCGCCGGACACCGATCTGGCGGCGGTATCGGACGGCTATGTCGCGGTCACGCCGCTGCACCTCGACCTGACGCACGGGGCGTCGCTGGCGATGCTGGCCCGGGCCTACGGATAAGATGCGGGCAGCGGCGATCGGGGTGGGGATGGCGCTGGCGCTGGCCGGCTGCATTCCCGCTGTCGATCCGCCGCCCCGCCCCATCGGACCTGCCGGTCAGGAGCCGCCCGCCCCCCTCGACGACGATCGCCCCGCGCGCGGCGTGGTCGACGTGCCCGCCCCCCGCCCCGCCCGGCCATCGTGGGAGACGCGCCCGGTCGCGGCGGATGCGCAGGAGGTGCCCGAATCCACCGTCACCGTCCGCCGTGGCGAGGGATTGCGCGCGGTGGCGGAACGGACCGGCGCAAGCGTCGACGCGATCGCGCGGGCCAACGGCATCGCCCCGCCTTATGTGATCCGGGTGGGACAGCGGCTGACGGTGCCGGCCGGGCGCTATCACCTCGTCCGCCCCGGCCAGAGCGGCATCGCCATCGCCCGCGCCTACGGCGTGCCATGGCCGCGCATCGTGACCGCCAACGCGCTCGCCGAACCCTATCTGTTGAATGCGGGACAGCGCGTGCTGATCCCCGGTGACGAGCCGGCCGGCCCCAGTCGGGCGGCGGAACGGGCGGCGGCGTTCCGGCTCGACGTGGACAGCATCCTGACCGGGGGCGAGCCGGCGCTGGCGGCGAATCAGGCCCCGACCCGCCCCGTATCCCGCCCGACCCGGCCATTGCCGTCGAGCGCGGCGGTGGCGCCGCCGGTCAGGCTGGCGGGCGGCGGCTTCGTGTGGCCGGTGCAGGGGCGTGTGGTGAAGCGGTTCGGGCCGGGCGCCAGCGGCGAGCGCAACGACGGGATCAAGATCGAGGTGCCGATCGGCACCTCGGTGGGGTCGGTGGCGGACGGCGTCGTCGCCTATGCCGGCGACGGGATCGCGGCGCTGGGCGGCCTGGTGATCGTCAAGCATGGCGGCGGCTGGACCAGCGTCTATGGCCATGCCTCGCGCCTGCTGGTCAGCCGGGGGCAGAGCGTGAAGCGCGGACAGGCGGTGGCGCTGTCGGGCGATACTGGCTTCGCCGACCGGCCGGAACTGCATTTCGAACTGCGCAAGGGCCGGACCCCGGTCGATCCGCAGACGCAGTTGCCACAGCGCTGACGGGCGGCCGGGGCGGCGGAAAGTCACACCGGAAAGTCACGAAAGTCCCATCCTACAGGGGTGCGGCCCGCGGTCGCTCCCTTTCGCCATCCACGAGGCAGCTACATGGCACGAGACGCGCCTGTAGGACAGTGACGGGAGCCGTGCGGCTTGCTAACCGGCGGGCATGTCCTACCGGTCCGAGCTTCTCACCCTCCTGTCGCAGCGCGGCTATATCCATCAGATGACCGATGCGGTCGCGCTCGACGCGCTGGCCGTGAAGGGCGTGGTGCCCGGCTATATCGGGTTCGATCCGACCGCGCCGTCGCTGCACGTCGGCAGTCTGGTCCAGATCATGCTGCTGCGGCGATTGCAGCAGAGCGGCCACAAGCCGATCGTGCTGATGGGTGGCGGCACCGGCAAGATCGGCGATCCCAGTTTCAAGGACGAAGCCCGCAAGCTGCTGGGCGAGGACGGGATCGCCGCCAATGTCGCGTCGATCCGGCGCATCTTCGAACGGTTCCTGACGTTCGGGGACGGGCCGACCGATGCGGTGATGCTGGACAATGCCGAGTGGCTCGACGCGCTGGAATATATCCCGTTCCTGCGCGAGGTGGGGCAGCATTTCTCGGTCAACCGGATGCTGTCGTTCGATTCGGTGAAGCTGCGGCTGGACCGGGAACAGTCGCTCAGTTTCCTCGAATTCAACTACATGATCCTGCAAGCCTATGATTTCATGGAGCTTTCGCGTCGCGCCGGGTGCCGGTTGCAGATGGGCGGCAGCGACCAGTGGGGCAATATCGTCAACGGCATCGAACTGGCGCGGCGGATGGACGGGACCGAGGTGTTCGGGATCACCACCCCGCTGATCACGACCGCCGACGGCGGCAAGATGGGCAAGACGATGGCGGGTGCGATCTGGCTGCACGAGGACCAGTTGCCGCATTTCGATTACTGGCAGTTCTGGCGCAACACCGACGACCGCGATGTCGGCCGGTTCCTGCGCCTGTTCACCGACCTGCCGCTGGACGAGATCCGCCGGCTGGAGGCCTTGCCGGGCGCGCAGATCAACGAGGCGAAGAAGATTCTCGCCACCGAGGCGACCGCGATGTGCCGGGGGCGCGCCGCAGCCGACGAGGCGGCGGACACCGCGCGTCGCACCTTCGAGGAAGGTCAGGGCGGCGATGCCCTGCCCCGGTTCGCGGTGACGGGCGAAGTGGCGCTGGTCGATGCGCTGGTCGGGCTGGGGTTCGCCAAGTCGCGTGGCGAGGCACGGCGGCTGATCGCGGGCGGCGGCGCGCGGGTGGCCGGCGAGAAGGTGAGCGACGAGGCCGCGACGATCACCGTCGATGCGGCGCCGGTGAAGGTGTCAGCGGGCAAGAAGCATCACGGGCTGCTGGTGCGGGAATAACCGGCAGGACGGAATGATCGGCCGGAAGCAGGCCATCGTCCAGCAGCCACGCCGTCGCTTCCTCGATCGTCATGAAATAGGCGGCGTCGCGACTGGCGGCCGCCCGCTTGATCTGCATCCGCGCCAGCGACCGCGCGACGACGAAGGCGATCCTCCGCGACCGGGTGGCCGGATTGACCAGCATCGCCTGGAACCGGTCGACGCTTTCCTGCGACTGGATGACCATGCCGCGGATGTCGACCAGCGTGAGGTGGCGGTTCGGCAGGCAGCGCAACTGCATATGGGCGCGGTCACGCTCGGCGACGAAGCGCGCGATATCATTGACCGTGAAGAATCCGGCCATCGTCAGGCAGATCAGATCACGGGGCACATCGGCCGTGATGGAGAAGGTCGCGGTCATCATCACCGAATAGCCCGGCAATGTTGCCGATCCGTTTATCCCGTCGCGATACCGGCCCGATGCGGGCGCGTGCCGTCCTAACCCTTTATCAATGCGCGATCCGATAGGACCGGTTCGGATCGCACCGTCATGATAACGTCGGCGCGCGAAGATAGGACGGGACGGGCTTGGCGCAACGATTACCGGAAGATGATCGGCGCGAGCCGCGGCAGCCCGTGCTGCACCGCACCCGCGCGGCGCAGGTGAACGGCGCGGAACTGCCGGTGGTGGTCGTCAACATCTCGCCCCGCGGCTTCATGGCGCGCAGCGAGGCACCGCACGAGGCGGGCGATCTGCTGGCGATCCACATGCCGGTGATCGGCGCGCTGGAGGCGGAGGTCCGCTGGTCGCTGGGCGGGCGGATCGGTTGTCGGCTGTTGCGGCCGATCGACCCCACCGACTACATCCTGATGCTCCAGATCATGATGCGGGGCATGACGGCGCCGTCAGCCTGATCGCAACAGCGCGACGCCCGCGTCGCGTTCGAACAGGTACAACGCCACCCGTGCCGCCTGTCCGCGCGGCCCCGACAGGCCACCGTCCCGGTCGATCAACAGCCGCGCATCGTCGTGCGCGCATTGCAGCAGGTCCGGCAGCATCTCCGGCGTGGCGAGGCGGAAGCCCGCCTCCCCCGACTGGCGGGTGCCGAGCATCTCGCCGCCGCCGCGCAGGCGCAGATCCTCCTCCGCCAGCCGGAAGCCGTCGTTCGATTCGCGCATCAGGGCCAGGCGCGCGCGCGACGTTTCGCTGAGCGCGTTGCCGCGCAGCAACAGGCAAATCGACCGACCGCCGCCGCGCCCGACCCGCCCGCGCAACTGATGAAGCTGGGCCAGGCCGAAGCGGTCGGCATGTTCGATCACGATCAGCGTGGCGTTGGGCACGTCGACCCCGACCTCGATCACCGTCGTCGCGACCAGCACGCCGGTGCGCGCCCCCGCGAACGCCTCCATCACCGCATCCTTCTCCGCCGGCTTCATGCGGCCGTGGATCAGGCCGACCCGTTCGCCGAACCGCGCCGTGAGCGCCTCCGCCCGCGCCTCGGCGGCGGCGAGATCGGATTTCTCGCTCTCCTCGACCAGCGGGCAGACCCAGTACGCCTGCCCCCCTTCGGACAGATGCCGGCCGAGCGCGTTCACCACCTCGTCCAGCCGGTCCTCCGACAGGACGCGGGTTTCGATCGGTTCGCGGCCGGGCGGCATCTCGTCGAGGCGACTGACGTCCATGTCGCCGTACTGCGCCAGCGTCAGCGTGCGCGGGATCGGCGTCGCGGTCATCGCCAGCAGGTGCGGGCTGCGGCCCTTTTCCTGCAACAGCATCCGCTGCGCGACGCCGAAGCGGTGCTGTTCGTCGACCACCACCAGCGCGAGGTCGCGGTAGCGGACCGCCTCCTGAAAGATCGCGTGGGTGCCGACCAGCAGGTCGATCGATCCGTCGGCCAGCGCCATCAACGTCGCCTCGCGCGCGCGGCCCTTGTCGCGGCCGGTCAGCACGCCGATCTCGATCGGCAGGCCGGACAGGGTTCGGCGTAGCGAATCATAATGCTGGCGCGCGAGGATTTCGGTGGGGGCGAGCAAAGCGCCCTGCGCCCCCGCCTCGATCGCGATCAGCAGCGCCATCGCGGCGACCAGCGTCTTGCCCGATCCGACATCGCCCTGCAGCAGGCGGAGCATCGGTGCCTCCTGCGCCAGATCGCCCGCGATCTCCGCGACGGTGCGGGTCTGCGCGCCGGTAGGGGTATAGGGCAGGCGCAGCAGGTCGCGCAGGCGGCCGTCGCCGGTGAGCGCGCGCCCCTTGCGCTTGCGGGTGTCGGCGCGGACCAGCGTCATCGCCAACTGGCTGGCGAACACCTCGTCATAGGCGAGGCGTTCGCGTGCCTTCGCATCGGCGGGGTCGGCGTGGATGCGTTCCAGCGCGGCGCGCCAGTCGGGCCAGTCGCGCTTCGCCTTCAGCGTCGGCTCGATCCATTCGGGCAGATCGGGGGTACGGGCGATCGCCTGTTCGATGAACCCGGCGAGCCGGCGGGAGGTGACGCCTTCCGACAGCGGATAGATCGGCTCGCGTTCGCGCAAGGGGTCGCCGGGATCGGCGAGGTCGGGATGGACGATCTGGAGGTCCTGCCCATATTGGTCGAGCCGCCCCGACACGAGTTTGGTCTCGCCGATCGGCAGCAGCTTCTTCGCCCAGCCGGGATGGCCGCCGAAATAGACGAGGCTGACGATGTTGCCGTGCGCGTCCGCCGCCTGCACCCGGGTCGGCGTGCGGCCGTTGCCGTCGCGGATGCTCTGCGGCGTCAGGGGGATCGCGATGATGCGGCCGGCATCGGACGCCATCAGTTCGGTGCGCGGCACCCGGTCGACCCAGCCGGTCGGCAGATGGAAGGCGATGTCGATCACCCGGCGCAGCCCCAGCCGGTCGAGTGGGCGGGCGAGCGCAGGGCCGACGCCCTTGAGCGCGGTGATCTCGGCGAACAGCGGATTGAGGATATCGGGACGCATGACTACATGACCGCATACACCAGCCGACGGCCGCCGCCAGCGTCCGCCGGCCATATCCCGTTGGAGTTTGGCGCGATGGATCACGACATACGCCTGAAGCGCACCTATTTCCGCGCGTGGCACCGCGGCACGCGCGAGGCCGATCTGATGATCGGCGGGTTCTTCGACGCGCATCATGCCAACTGGTCCGCCGCCGAACTCGACTGGTTCGAGGCGCTGCTGGAGGAACAGGACGTCGATATCATGGGCTGGGCGATCGGATCGATCCCCTGCCCGCCCGAATGGGACACGGCGATGATGCAGACGATGCGGTCGCTGGATTTCGTGCCGTTGCCGGAGTGATCTTCTCCCCGGCGAAGGCCGGGGTCCAGTTGGGTGAGGGTAGTAAGCACTTCACCGAAGCCATCCCAACTGGGCCCCGGCCTCCGCCGGGGAAGCAAGCAAGTTGTGCGGTGAAACCCCGTCAGGACGAAGAAAGAACCCGATGCCCGATCTGAAATCGATCCTGACGGCCAAGGCGCCGCTGACGCTGGCGGGGGTGCCGACCGGGTTCCAGCCGTCGCTGCTGGCCGATCTGGCGCGGGCCGCCGGGCGAGTGGTGTTCGTCGCGCCCGACGATGCGGCGATGCGGGCGATCGCGTCGACCGCGCCGTTCTTCGCGCCGGAACTGGAGGTGGTGACGTTCCCGGCCTGGGACTGCCTGCCCTATGACCGCGCCTCGCCGACGCTGCGGGTGATGGCGGAGCGGGTGGCGGCGCTGTACCGGTTGCAGGGGAAGGCCAAGGGTCCGCAACTGGTGCTGACCACCGCCAATGCGGCGACGCAGCGGGTGCTGACGCCGTTCCGCATCCGGCAACTGGTCGCGACGCTGGCACCGGGCGAGCGGATCGGGCGCGACGATCTGGCGACATTGTTGCAGGCCAATGGCTATGTCCGGACCGAGACGGTCCACGATCACGGCGAATATGCGGTGCGCGGCGGGCTGGTCGACCTGTATCCGTCGGGCGAGGAACACGCGCTGCGGCTCGATTTCTTCGGTGACGAGATCGAGAGCGTGCGCACCTTCGATGCCGCCGACCAGCGGACGACGGGGCGGATCGACGGCTTCACGCTGTTGCCGGCGTCGGAGGCGCTGCTGGATGCCGAATCGATCAAGCGGTTCCGCACCCGCTATCGCGAGGCGTTCGGCGCGACCGCGACGGGCGATCCGCTGTATCAGGCGGTATCGGACGGGCGGCGGCAGGCGGGGATGGAACACTGGCTGCCGCTGTTCGAGGAGAAGCTGGCGACGCTGTTCGACCATATCGGTGAGGCGGTCGTCATCCGCGATGCCTCCGCCGCCGCCGCGGCGGAAGGCCGGTTCGAGGCGATCGCCGACTATTACGAGAACCGCAAGCGCGCCGAGGCCGCACAGCCGGGCAGTTACCGGCCGCTGCCCGCCAAGGCGCTGTATCTCGACCTCGATGCTTGGACGGACGGAATCGCGGGGGCGACCGCGCATCTGACGACGCCGTTCCACGAACCCGAATCGAGCCGGGTGCTGGATTTCGGCGTCGACGGCCCGCGCGATTTCGGCGCGGAGCGGGCGGCGCAGAGCAATGTCTACGAAGCGGTCGTCGCGCATATCGAGAAGCTGCGTCGCGACGGGCGCAAGCCGATCCTCGCCAGCTATTCGGCGGGTGCGCGCGACCGGCTGGGCAGCCTGCTGAAAGACCATGGGCTGAAGGGCGGCAAGCACGCGGAGACCTGGCAGGAGGCGCTGGGCATCGCCGACACGACCAAGAGCTTCGGGGTCGGGCTGGTCGTGCTGCCGCTGGACCATGGATTCACCGCGCCGGGCGTGGCGGTGCTGACCGAGCAGGACATGCTGGGCGACCGGCTGATCCGGCGGAACAAGCGCAAGAAATCCGCCGATGCCTTCCTCGCCGAACTGGCGACGCTGTCCCCCGGCGATCTGGTGGTCCACAGCGACCACGGCATCGGCCGGTACGAGGGGCTGACCTCGATTCCCGTCGGCAAGAGCCCGCACGATTGCGTCGCGCTGTCCTATGCCGGTGGCGACAAGCTGTACGTGCCGGTCGAGAATCTGGAGGTGCTGACCCGCTACGGATCGGGTGAGGACGGCGCCGCGCTTGATCGTCTCGGCGGCGAGGCGTGGCAGCGGCGCAAGTCGCGGATGAAGGAACGCATCCGCGAGATCGCCGGCGAGCTGATCGCGGTGGCGGCGGAGCGCGCGCTGCGCCCCGGCGAGATCGCGGAACCGGATTCGAGCGGCTATCCGGCGTTCGTCGACCGCTTCCCCTACGATCCCACCGACGATCAGGACCGGGCGATCGACGACGTGCTGGGCGACCTGTCGGCGGGCAAGCCGATGGACCGGCTGATCGTCGGCGATGTCGGCTTCGGCAAGACCGAGGTCGCGTTGCGCGCCGCCTTCGTGGCGGCGATGGGCGGGATGCAGGTGGCGATCGTGTGTCCGACGACGCTGCTCGCCCGCCAGCATTACAATAATTTCTCTGCCCGGTTCGAAGGCTTCCCGATCAAGATCGGCCGGATCAGCCGGCTGGTCGGTACGGCGGAGACGAAAGCCACCAAGGAGGGCACCGCGTCGGGCGATCTGGACGTGGTGATCGGCACGCACGCGCTGCTGGCGAAGAATGTCGAGTTCAAGCGGCTCGGCCTGGTCATCGTCGACGAGGAACAGCGGTTCGGCGTGACCCACAAGGAACGGCTGAAGGCGCTGAAGGCGGACGTGCATATGCTGACGCTGACCGCGACGCCAATCCCGCGCACGTTGCAGATGGCGATGTCGGGCCTGCGCGAACTGTCCGTCATCCAGACGCCGCCGGTCGACCGGCTGGCGGTGCGCACCTATGTGATGCCGTGGGACCCGGTGGTGCTGCGCGAGGCGTTGCTGCGCGAACATTATCGCGGCGGCCAGAGCTTCATGGTCACGCCGCGCGTCGCCGACCTGCCCGATATCGAGGAGTTCCTGCGCAATGAGGTGCCGGAGATCCGCTACGTCATCGCGCATGGCCAGATGAGCGCGTCGGAGGTGGAAGAGCGGATGAGCGCCTTCTACGAGAAACGGTTCGAGGTGCTGGTGTCGACCACCATCATCGAGAGCGGGCTGGATATCCCGTCCGCCAACACGATGATCGTGAACCGCGCCGACCGGTTCGGGCTGGCGCAGCTGTACCAGTTGCGCGGGCGGGTCGGCCGGTCGAAGACGCGGGCCTATGCCTATATGGTGACGCCACCCGAACGGCAGATGACCGAGGCGGCGGACAAACGGCTGAAGGTGCTGAGCGATCTCGACACGCTGGGCGCGGGGTTCCAGCTGGCCAGCCACGATCTGGACATTCGCGGCGCGGGCAACCTGCTGGGCGACGAACAGTCGGGGCATATCAAGGAGGTCGGCTACGAACTCTACCAGTCGATGCTGGAAGAGGCGATCATGGACGCCAAGGCGGGCAGTTTCGCCACCCGGCCGCGCGATTTCTCGCCACAGATCACCGTCGACGCGCCGATCCTGATCCCGGAGGATTACGTCCCCGATCTCGACCTGCGGATGGGGCTGTACCGCCGCCTGAACGACGTGGCGGACGCGCGCGAGGTGGAGGCGTTCGCCGCCGAGATGATCGACCGGTTCGGCGCGCTGCCCGATGCGACCGAGAACCTGATCCGCGTCATCGAGATCAAGTTGAACGCCAAGAAGGCGTGCATCGCCAAGATGGATGTCGGCGCGAAGGGCGTGCTGGTGTCGTTCCACGACGACAAGCCGCCCAATGTCGGCGGGCTGATCGCCTATGTCGACCGGCTGGGCGGCGTCGCCAAGCTGCGGCCGGATTCGAAGCTGGTGCTGCAACGCGCCTGGCCCGATGCGAAGTCGCGGCTGCACGGCGCGCTGCAACTGTCGAAGGGGCTGGCGAAGGCGATGGCCTGACGGTCGGTCGCCACCCCGCCGTGGATCGGGCGATGGCGATCCCCGTCTTTTGATGATGATCCCGCGATCGACTCCCCGGTGGGGGTAGGATAGCATCGCCCCGTCAAGACCGGGGGGCGGCATGGCAACTATTTACGATAGAACGCGAACATCCGATCACCGATTCTTCGTGGTCACGGCGTATATCATGGCCGGGATCATCGTTGCCGGTTTCGGCATGCAATGGCTGATGGGGCGATCGAGTTTTCGGTCACCGCCGATGCTGCATATCCATGCCGTCGTCTTCATGGGATGGACGATATTATATGTCGTCCAGAACCATCTGGTCGGGCGGGGATCGGTGGCGGTGCATCGGCGACTGGGCTGGATCGGGGCCGGCTGGGCCGTCGCGGTGGTGATACTGGGCCTGTACATGACCGCAATGATGGTTCGTCAGGGAAGGACGCCGTTCTTCTTCCAGCCCGGCTATTTCCTGGTCATGAACTGGTTGACCGTGCTGGGTTTCGGCGCATTGACGGCGGTGGCGATCCGGCTGCGGGGGCGGACCGACTGGCATCGCCGGTTGATGCTGTGCGGGATGGCGATCCTGACCGGGCCGGCATTCGGGCGGCTGCTGCCGATGCCGCTGCTGATCCCGTTCGCGGCATGGGGCGTGACCCTGTGCGTGATGCTGTTGCCGATCGCGGGCATGATCGCGGACATCAGGCGGTACGGCACGATCCACCGCGCATGGTGGTGGGGTGCAGGCACGATCGCGGCGTTGCAGCTCGCGATCGGCATCGTCGCGTTCAGCCCGTTCGGCCTGACCGTCTATCGCGCGGTGACGGCCGGCGCGGCGGGCGAGACGGTGGCGCCGCTGGCCTTTCCACCGTTTCCCGGGGCGCGGCCTCCCGGAACACCGCCCGGCCGGTGACCTATGCTCAACTGCTATGGTCGGTGACGATGCGCCAATGGCCGTCCCGCCGGGCGAAGACCAGGGTGGTATAGCCCGATTGCGTTTCCTTGCCCGTCAGCGTCCACCGCGCGATGAGGACGCGGTGGGTGGCATCGATCGGGCGTTCCACCAGCATCACGAACGACAGCTTGCCGCGGGTGTTGCCGCCACCGGTGAAGCCGGGCGCATACCGCGCGGCGATCGCCGCCTTGCCGCGCACCACGCCCTTGGCGGTGACGTAGACCGCATCGTCGGCATAGACCGCCATGAAACGATCGAGGTCGCCGGCGTTCCACCCCGCCGCGCTGGCGGCCATCGCAGCGGCGATCGTCGTCGCCTCCGCCAGTTGCATCACCGCCGCGATCATCGTTCGCCCTCCACCATCGCGATCAGCGCCGCCTCGTCCAGCGCGCCGGCGCGCAGGAACCCTTGATACGAGCCGCAACCCTCCGCCGTCAGCCGCGCGAGTTGCTCGGGCGTTTCCACTCCTTCGGCGATCACCGCCAGCCCCAGTCCACGGGCGATATCGATCACGCCGCGCACCACCACCCGGTCGCGCGGGTTGCCGACGATGTCGCGGGCCAGCGCCTTGTCGATCTTCAGATAATCGAGCGGCAACGCCTTCAGATAGGCGAGGCTGGAATAGCCCGTCCCGAAATCGTCGATCGCGACCCGGCACCCCGCCCCCCGCAGTTCGGCGAGGACGGTGGCGGCACAATCGAGTTCGAGGATCAGGCCGGTTTCCGTCACCTCGACGGTCAGCCGTCCGCGCGGAAAGCCGCTGGCATCGACCCGGTCGAGGAACAGGCGCGCGAAACCGGGCCGGGCGAGATCGGCGGCGGTGAGGTTCAACGACAGCCGCAGCGTCGCCAGCGATCGCGGCCAGCGTGCGGCACATCGCAAGGTCAGTTCCTGGATGTGATCGGACAGCGCGATGCCGAGATCGGCCCGGTCGGCGGCGGCGAACAGCGTGTCGGCCCCCAGCGAGCCGAGCCGGGGATGCTGCCACCGGGCCAGCGCCTCCACCCCGACGATGCGGCCGCTGGCGATCTCGACCTGTGGCTGGAACAGGATCGCGATGCCGTCGCCCGTCACCGCGTGATGCAGATCGGCGGCGAGCGCATCCAGCGACCCGGCTTCCTCCGGCGCGGCCATCCGCACCGTCGCGCCGGCGCTGACCCGCGCCTGTGCCAAGGCGGCGTCGGCGCGGCGCAGCAGGGCATCGGCATCCTCCCCCGGTGCCTGGCCAGCGACGCCGATACGGTGGCCGATCAGGATCGGCCCGCCCTCCACCGCGAAGGGCCGGGCGAGCGCCGCGCCGATCGCGCCGAGCCGGGTGATGGGCGGGCCGTCCAGCCCGATCAGGAAATGATCGCCCGCGATCCGCGCCACGACGGTGTCCGGGCCGGCGGCGTCGGCGATCCGTGCCTGCGCCAGCGCGATCACCGCATCCACCCGTTCACGTCCATGCGCGGCGTTGACGAGGTCGAGTCGCGACAGCGTGACGGCGACGAGCGCGCAGCTGCCGCCGGCGGCGATCCGGGCGTCGAGCCACGCGCGCAGTCGCCGCCCCTCCTCGCCGTCGACCGCCGATGTTTCACGCCGGTCGACGGGGCCGGCAGCCCGCACGGTGGAGAGCATCGTGGCGATCGCCGGTTCGCCATGGGGGCCGGCGAGGAAGCCGGCGGCGCCTGCCGCGACGAACGGCACGGCCGCCTCGGCGGTATCGGTCAGGACCAGCACCGCCCTGCCCGCGGCGGCGGCGGCGGCGACCCGAACCTCGCACAGCGCCGCCGGTTCGCGGCCACGGGCGTCGATGATGACGATGGCGCGGTGCTGATCGGGGCTGTCCATGTCCGCAGACCCTAGCGGCGCGTGGACGCACCCTCAATCCGTTACGCATCGGTCACGTCCTGTCGGTCACGCTCTTGCCGATCGACGATGCAGACCCTAGCTGGGGCGGTACGATGGCGACGGTCCTATCCCCTTCCGATACGCCCGCTTTCGACAGGCTGGTCGACGCGCACGGGCGGGCGATCCGGTATCTCCGCATCTCGGTGACCGATCGCTGCGACCTGCGCTGCCGGTACTGCATGGCGGAACAGATGACGTTCCTGCCGAAATCGGCGCTGCTGAGCCTGGAAGAGATCGCGATCATCGCCGAGCGATTCGTGGCACGCGGCGTGACGAAGATCCGGCTGTCGGGCGGGGAACCGCTGGTGCGCCGCGATGTCGGCGAACTGGTCAGGCGGCTGGGCGATCTGGTCGGCCACGGGCTGGACGAGCTGACGATGACCACCAACGGCACGCGGCTGGCCGATCATGCGCCCGCGCTGCTCGCCGCCGGGATGCGGCGGATCAACGTCAGCCTCGACAGCCTCGATGCCGACCGATTCCGGCATATCACCCGGCACGGCGACGTCGCGCAGGTGATCGGCGGTATCCGGGCCGCGCGCGATGCCGGCCTGCGCATCAAGATCAACATGGTCGCGCTGAAAGGACTGAACGAGGACGAGATCGGCCCCATGCTGCAATGGTGCGCCGACGAGGGGCTGGACCTGTCGCTGATCGAGACGATGCCGCTGGGCGCGATCGACGAGGACCGGGTCGATCGCTTCCTGCCGCTGACGCGGGTGTTCGACGATCTGTCGGCGCGCTTCCCGCTGGAGCGCGATTCGCATCGGACCGGCGGACCGGCGCGATACTGGCGGGTGGCGGGAACGGACACGCGGTTGGGGCTGATCTCGCCGCTGACCGCGAATTTCTGCGACGGGTGCAACCGGGTGCGGCTGACGACCGAGGGCAAATTGTACATGTGCCTGGGTCATGACGATCAGGTCGATCTGAAGGCGGCGCTGCGCGATGGCGGCATCGGCGCGCTGGACGCCGCGATCGACCGTGGCCTGCGCGAGAAGCCGTTGCGCCACGATTTCCGGATCGAGGCGGGATCGGCCCCGGCGGTGACCCGGCATATGAGCGTCACGGGCGGATGACCGTTTACCAGCGGTGGGCGCTGGCCGCCTCACCCACCGCCTCGGCGCAGGCCGCGGCCGCCGAACTGGCCGATGCCGCCGATTGGGTGCCGCTGGACGAGGCGGACGTGGTGATCGCCCTGGGCGGTGACGGGTTCATGCTGCACACGCTGCACCGGATGCTGGAGCGGCGTATGGCCCCCGGCGCGGCACCGGTGCCGGTGTTCGGCATGAATCTGGGGACGGTCGGCTTCCTGATGAACGAATGGCGGCGGCACGGCCTGCAGGAACGGCTGGCCCGCGCGCGCCGGTTTCAGGTCACCCCGCTCCAGATGACCGCGACGGCGGTGGACGGTCGTATCTGCACCCTCCCCGCGATCAACGAGGTGTCGTTGCTGCGCGAGACGCGGCAGACCGCCAAGCTGGAGGTGCGGGTCAACGACCGGATCGTCCTGCCCGAACTGGCGTGCGACGGCATCCTGTGCGCGACGCCGGCGGGATCGACCGCCTATAATCTGTCCGCGCAGGGGCCGATCCTGCCGCTCGGTTCGGGTATGCTGGCGCTGACCCCGATCAGTCCGTTCCGGCCGCGGCGCTGGCGCGGGGCGATCCTGCCCGACAAGACCCGCATCTCGCTGACGGTGCTGGACCCGGCCAAGCGCCCCGTCTCCGCGGTCGCCGACCAGCGCGAGATGCGCGACGTGGCGCAGGTCGATATCTCGATGGACCGTGCCCGCGACCTGACCCTGCTGTTCGATCCCGAACATGCGCTGGACGAGCGGATCACGATGGAACAGTTCATCGCCTGACCGCGCAGTCACCGGGAGCCGTCGCCGGGGGAACCGGCGCCGGTTCAGCGCTGGGTTTCGCGCTGCGCCTGCGCGGATTGTGCGGGTTTGTCGGTGCCGGCGACGTTTGTCACGAACAGGATCGCCAGCAGGATCGCACCGGCGAGCGCGCACGCCATCCCGATCACCAGCCCCCGGGCCGGCTTGTTGCCATTGTCATCGGCCATCGATCATTCTCCTGTTCATGCGTGGCCAACGCACGGGCCCCGGCGATGGGGGCGTCGGCCGCCACCGATATGGCCCGACGATATGCCGCGAATACGCGGCATTCCGCCGGTAACATCATCATTATCCGCTTAAAACCGTCATCGATCGTCCCTACAGGACAGAAGCCGCATGATTGGCGCGCGGTGGTTCGAGTAGGTCGAGATGCCCCATCCAGTTCCGGTTCATCCCCGCATCGATGCCCACGAGCTGCCGCATTCGCCCTTCGAGGAGTTCCGGCTGTGCGAGCGGGATACCCGGAACGTCGCGCCGGATACCGATGAGCGGCTGGCCACCGCCCGGCTGCTGCTGCGGGCGACCTGGCCGGTTTCGACCGATACGTTCGTGACGGAGGATCTGCCGCTGCTGCTGACCCGCGCCGGGCAGATCGAGCCATCGCGCTGAGCTAGGCGGCAATACCACCGACCGGAGTGATTGTGGAAAGCAGGTACCGGGTACCGATCGGCCATCGTCATCCGCATCATATCGGATGGTGGCTCCCTGAGTAGGATTCGAACCTACGGCCGCTCGATTAACAGTCGAGAGCTCTACCGCTGAGCTATCAGGGATCGTTGCCGGTGGCGGCTCTATAACCGGCGGAAAAGAGGATGCAACCCCCTATCCGATCAGGGAGCGATCATCGCGGCGATGCATTGGAGGTAAATGCGACAGACGACCACCATGCTGACGATCGCCACCCCCGGCGCGGGGCTGCACGAGATCACCGACCGGATCGTCCGCTGGATCGCCGGGGCGGGGATCGACGAGGGGCTGCTGACGGTGTTCTGCCGGCACACCTCCTCCTCGTTGCTGATCCAGGAGAATGCCGCCCCGGCCGCCCGACGCGACCTGGAACGCTATTTCGCGCGCATCGCGCCGGAGAGCGACGGTTACGAGCATGACGACGAGGGACCGGACGACATGCCCGCGCACCTGCGCAGCGCCCTGACGACGGTACAGTTGTCGATTCCCGTCATCCGTGGTGAGATGGCGTTGGGGACGTGGCAGGGCATCTATCTGTTCGAGCATCGCCACGCCCCGCATCGCCGGACGATGGCGTTGCATCTGATCGGCGAATGACCCAACCCGTCATTTTGCTGAACGGGAGCCAAGTCGTTCATCGCTCGTTCCACCATTGACGGTTATTGCGGGGCGTTTCGCCGCATCTGCCGCGAACGGAGACGCTGAAATGTTTCTTTCCTTCGGCCGCAAGGCCATCGTGGCGGCGTTGACCGCCAGCACCCTTTTCGTCGCGGGTTGCGCGACGGAAACCCGCTACCGCCCCGCCACCGGGCAGGGCTTCTACCGGTCCGGCTACAGCGACCGGCAGATCGAGCCGAATCGCTTCCTCATCAGCTTTGCCGGCAACAGCGTGACATCGCGCGATACCGTCGAACGGTATCTGTTCTTCCGGGCCGCCGAGCTGACGTTGCAGCAGGGATATGATTATTTCGTGATGGCCGATCGCGACACCAACCTGCAGTCGCGCACCTATTCCACGCCGGGGTTCGGTGGCGGATTTGGCGGCGGCTTCGGTTATGGCGGCTTCGGCGGCTATTGGGGGCCATCGTGGCGGTATCGCGGGGCTGGTTTCGGCTGGCGCAGCTGGGACCCGTGGGGCGGTGGCTTCGGCCCCTGGGGCGGCGGCTTCGACGTCCGCACCATCGACCGGTACGAGGCCGCAGCGGAGATCGTGATGCGCAAGGGACCGATCCCGCGCGAGAACATCCGCGCCTTCGATGCCCGCAAGGTCGTCGAATCGGTCGGTCCGTCCGTGCAGCTGCCGGACCAGTCCAACCGCCGCTGATCCTTCGCCGGAACGACATGGCCGGAGTCACCCCCGTGGTGGCTCCGGCTTTTCCGTGCCTACAACGTCTGGTCGAGCGCGGTTCGCGCCGGCCGGGGGCGCAGGGCCAGCAACGCGACGAGACTGAGCGCCGCCGCACCGCTGAGGTACAGGCCGACCGCCGCGAGGCCGTGTTCCATCGCCAGTCCCTGCGCCACCAGCGGCGTCAGCCCGCCGCCGATCACCCCCGCGACGTTGAAGGCGATCGACGCCCCGGTATAGCGGACCCGCGGCGGAAACAGGCCGGGCAGCCAGGCGCCGAGCGGCCCGTAGACGAACCCCATCGCGAACAACGTCAGCGACAGGAAGGCGAACGCCCCCGCCGCCGACCCGTTCATCAGCGGGGCGATCGTAAAGCCCACGAGGATCGTCGCGACGCATCCCCCCGCCAGCACCCGACGCTCGTCCCAGCGCCGATCGGCGAGCCACGCGGCACCATAGATGCCGACGGCCATGAACAGGATCGCCCCCAGCTGCATCAGCAGGAACTGCTGCATGGTGAAGCCCAGCGTCTTGGTTCCGTAGCCGAGCAGGAAGGCAGTGCCGACATAATAGGCGGCGAAGCACGCGATCGCGCCGACGATGCCGGCCAGCGTCGCACCGCCATGATGCCGGAACAGTTCGAACAGCGGCACCGATGGCGGCGGCGATTCGGTGAGCGAGGCGGCGAATTCCGGAGTCTCGGTCAGTTTCAGGCGGATCCACAGGCCAAGCGCGACCAGCACCGCGCTGATCGCGAACGGCACCCGCCAGCCCCAGTCGCGGAACTCGGCCGGCGACAGCCACACGCCCAGCAGCAGGAACAGCCCGTTGGCGAGGATGAAGCCGGCCGGTGCCCCCAGTTGCGGCGCGCTGCCATAGCGCGCGCGCCAGCCCGGGGGAGCGTGTTCGACCGCCAGCAGCGCCGCCCCGCCCCACTCCCCGCCCAGGCCGAAGCCCTGTCCGAACCGCAGCACGCACAACGCCACCGGCGCGATCCAGCCGGCGCTGGCATAGGTCGGCAGGAAGGCGACGAGCGTGGTCGACACCCCCATCGTCAGCAACGAGGCGACCAGCGTCGATTTGCGGCCGATCCGGTCGCCGAAATGGCCGAACACGATGCTGCCCACCGGCCGTGCGAAGAACGCCACCGCCAGCGTCGCGAACGCTGCCAGTTGCTGCGTACCGGGCGAACCGACGGGAAAGAACAATTCCCCGAACACCAGCGCGGCGGCGGTGGCATAGACGTAGAAATCATAGAATTCGATCGTCGTACCGACGAAACTGGCGGTCAGCACGCGGGCATGGGACGGCGGATGATGGGTCATGCGCCCGTTTCACGCCCCCGCCCTGCCCGGTCAACCCGACGGGCCTGCCGTCATCGGATCAATCGACGCCCGGATAGGTCGCGAATCGGGGCAGTGCGTCGATATCGTCGAGCCAGCCGACCCGGTCCTTCACCATGATGTGCGCGCCGGGCGGATCGCCGGCCTGGTCGTCGAGCGTGCCCGACTGGATATCGACGATGCCGGGCAGATAGGTGGGGTTGCGATAGAACAACCCGGTTCCGCACCGCCAGCAGAAGTCACGCGTCGCAAGGGCGGACGAGGCATAGGATCGCGTATCCCCCGTCACCGTCAGCTGTTCCTCGCGAAACGCGATCCAGCCGACCATCGGCGCCCCCGACCAGCGGCGGCAATCGCTGCAATGACACAGGGCATGATGCGCCGCCTGCCCGGTCGCGACATAGCGTACGGCACCACAATGGCAGCCGCCGGTACGGATGGCGGCGGGATCAGGAATCGGATCGGTCATCGCGGCAGCGTCTCCGTCGGCGGGGGTGAAGTCAATCGGGGCGGGTCCTGCCCCGCCCCGATCGACCCTGCGGCGATCAGCGACGATCGACGCTGGCGAGCTGCACGGTGCGACCGCCGACGATCGCGGCGATCTTGCGGGTGCCGTCCGCCATCATTTCGCGGTAGCAGCGCTGCGCATCGGCCAGTTCGTGCCAGCGGGCCTTGTCCTGGCCGCAGGCCTGACGGGCGGCGGCGGCCAAGCGACGTTCCAGACTGGCCCGCCCGGCGGGATTGGACAGGTTCAGGTCGGCGGTGGCGATCCGCGCGGTGACGGGCACGCGAGGTTGCGCGGCGGCCGCCACGGGCGACAACGCACATAGGGCAAGGACCGCCGCGGTTGCGACGTTCTGGATGATCTTCATGACTGGGCTCCTGCGGGGGGCGCCCCGGTATCCGGGTGCGCATCATCGCCCACGGAGACCCGCCCCGGTCGATCCCGACCGCGACCCCCCGTTGGCTGCACGCCCTCTGCGCCGCTGTCGTTACGCCCGCGCGACGATCGCGTGTCAGGGCGATGACGGCGGAGGATGCTTGCCCCCGGCATCGCCGTTCCCTACCTGTTCGTCGGTGAACGATGCCACCACCCCGATGCAGGAGCCGCCCTATCTGCGCGGCCTGAACGAACCCCAGCGCCAGGCCGTGCTGACGACCGACGGCCCGGTCCTGATGCTGGCCGGTGCCGGCACCGGCAAGACCGCGGCCCTGACCGCGCGGCTGGCCCACCTGCTGTACACGCGCAAGGCGTGGCCATCGGAGATACTGGCCGTCACCTTTACCAACCGTGCCGCGCGCGAGATGCGCGAGCGGGTCGGCCGGCTGGTGGGCGATGCGGTGGAGGGGATGCCGTGGCTGGGCACCTTCCATGCGATCGGCGCGAAGATGCTGCGCCGCCATGCCGAACTGGTCGGGCTGCAATCCAATTTCACCATCCTCGACACTGACGACCAGCTGCGCCTGCTCAAGCAGCTGATCCTCGCCGCCGATATCGATGAAAAGCGGTTTCCCGCCCGCAGCCTGGCCGGGCTGATCGACGAATGGAAGAACAAGGGGCTGATCCCCGGCGATGTCGATGCGGGCGAGAGCGAGCGTTACGCCAACGGGCGCGGCGGCGAGCTTTATGCGCAGTATCAGGCGCGGCTCCGGTCGGTGAACGCCTGCGATTTCGGCGACCTGCTGCTGCACATGCTGGTGATCCTGAAGACGCAGCGCGACGTGCTGGAACTTTACCAGCAGCGGTTTCGCTACATCATGGTCGACGAGTATCAGGACACCAACAGCGTCCAGTATCTCTGGCTGCGGCTGCTGGCGCAGGAACGCAAGAACATCGCCTGCGTGGGCGACGACGACCAGTCGATCTATTCGTGGCGCGGCGCGCAGGTGGAAAACATCCTGCGCTTCGAGAAGGATTTCCCCGGCGCCACGGTGATCCGGCTGGAACAGAATTACCGCTCCACGCCGCATATCCTGGGTGCGGCGGGCGGGGTGATCGCCAACAACAGCGGCCGGCTGGGCAAGACGTTGTGGACCGAACTGGACGTGGGCGAAAAAGTGCGCGTGCTGGGGGTGTGGGACGGCCCCGAGGAGGCCCGCCGCGTCGGCGAGGAGATCGAGGCGGCGAAGCGGCGCGGCACCGGGCTGGACGATGTCGCGATCCTCGTCCGCGCCTCGCACCAGACGCGCGAGTTCGAGGACCGGTTCATCGCGATCGGCATGCCGTACCGGATCGTCGGCGGTTTCCGCTTCTACGAACGCGCCGAAATCCGCGATGCACTGGCCTATCTGCGCATCGTCAACCAGCCATCGGACGATCTGGCGTTCGAGCGGATCGTCAACGTGCCCAAGCGGGGTCTGGGCGACAAGGCGCTGGCGAAGATCCACCAGCTTGCCCGCGCCACGGGGACGCCGCTGACCACGGCGGCGGCGCGCATCCTCGACACCGACGAACTGACCCCGCAGGCGCGGCGGTCGCTGGGCAATCTGGTCGGCGACATCGCCCGGTGGCGCGACCGGGCCAGCCAGTTGCCCCATGCCGAACTGGCGCGGCAGTTGCTGGACGAGAGCGGCTATACCGCGATGCTGCAGGCGGAGAAGTCGGTCGAGGCGGCGGGGCGGCTGGAGAACCTGACCGAACTGACCCGCGCGATGGAGGAATACGACTCGCTCGGCGCGTTCCTCGAACATGTCAGCCTCGTGATGGACAAGGAGGGCGCGGTGCAGGAGCCGCAGGTCACGATCATGACCATCCACGCCGCCAAGGGGCTGGAGTTCGACACGGTGTTCCTCGCCGGCTGGGAGGAAGGGCTGTTCCCGTCGCAGCGCGCGATCGACGAGGGCGGGACCAAGAGCCTGGAGGAGGAACGCCGCCTCGCCTATGTCGCGATCACCCGGGCGCGGCGGCGGGCGGTGATCCTGCACGCCGCCAATCGCCGCATCTATGGCCAGTGGACCTCGTCGATCCCCAGCCGCTTCGTCGGCGAACTGCCGGGCGACCATGTCGACAGCGAGACGACGATGTCCGGCGGCGAAAGCCTGTGGCGGGCGAACTGGTCCGAACATGCCGATCCGTTCGCGGACGTGGCGCGCGGCACCGGGCGCGGTCCCGGCTGGCAGCGGGCGGCGGGGCAAACCGGCGCGTCGAGCTTCACCACCGCGCCCAAGCGCATCGTCGAAAGCCGGGCGAGCGCGGTCAGCATCGGCAACAAGGGCCGCGACGACCTGTCGCTCGGCCAGCGCGTGTTCCACCAGAAATTCGGCTACGGCGCGATCGCCGAGATCGAGGGCAACAAGCTGGAGATCGATTTCGAGAATGCCGGCCGCAAGCGGGTGATGGACAGTTTCGTGTCCATCGGTTGAAAGCGCCGCAGCCAAGTCGGCGCCGACGTTGAGGCGGGCCGCGTGATGTCATCCCGCGGCCCGCCCCGATCAGCGTTAAGCGAACGCCACCCGTCTCCGCCGTATCCGCAACACCCCGCCCATCGCGCCGAAGCCGGTCAACATTAGCATCCAGCTGGCGGGTTCGGGCACGGGACTGGTGATCGCCACAGGGCGGATATCGACCGACGTGACGTTCATGGCCAGCTGCGTGCCGCCATCGCCATAGCCACCCACGAGAAACTGCCCGTCCGTCCGGTCACCCACATCCGGAGTGTAGCTGATAGTCTGTCTGAAATCGAGCCCGTCGGCGATGCTACGCGTGTAGCTTTCGACGTCCGTGTAAAACAGGGTTCCCACACCAGAAACATCGGCGAAAGCACTCTGGTGATAAACCCGGTCATAGGTTGGTGTAGTGCCGGGTATTCCACTGGCGGGCGCCCGATCAATATAACCGATCAGCAGCGAGGAACTTCCCGCCAGCGTCACGTCGTTCAGAAGGAAGGACCAGGTCATCGGTCCGACCTTGAAGATTGAACTATCAGATTCCCCGGCGGGCTGGATAATTTTATCCGTGTCGTACGAGTAGGTTGCGGTGTATTCGTAACCGATCAGCGACTGTGCATCGCCAAAAAGTTTGAGACCATCATTCGACGACCTGACCGTCCCCTTGTACGTCGCGATCATCTCCACCGCCGCGGCCGGCGTGGCCAGCGCCAGTGCCACGATGCCGCCCAGCACCAGACGGACGTTCCGTATGTTCCGCATATCGATTACCCTGTTCATCGAATGGTAAGGATTACCGTTCAGCGCCGCTCTCATCGCAACTTGGCCGCGAAGTCGCGTCACCCGATTGGATGATATAGTGCGGTACGAAATCGCCTATCCCGGATCGGGACGGGCATGCTGGGGGGGCATCGACGGCGAATGATTGTGACGCCGAACGGGACATGGGGCTTCATCCCGGCGATGCATGAAAGCATCGGCGACGGGGTCGAAGCGCTTCGGCTCGTCAACATGCAGCTGGGCGGTATGGGCATGATGGGCGCGTCGATCCGGCTGGATTGCCCGGCGGCGACGTCGATGGTGGAACCGGTCATGAACCCGCGCGACGAGTCTGCTGTGATGCGGATGTGGGACGCGTATGTCGGCGGGGCGTTCCTGCGCGATCCGACACCCGGCTTCCTCCAGGGCGCGATGGCGGCGGGCGCTTGTCACGGAACGCTGGCGTCGGATGATTTCGGCATGCCGGAAACGTCGGATTATCTGCGCTGGCACCACGACGAAATGCAAACCCACTGGATCGTCGACTGGCGATTGGAAGGCCAGACAGTCCATGGGTTTGCGTTGCATCGGCCGCTGACGGAGGCGTTCACGGATACCGATGCCGCAACCTTGCGCATCCTGTGCGGCCATCTATTGCTCGCCGAACGGCTGGCGCGGGAGCGCGCGATCGATGACGCCGACCGGACGGTCGCGCCGGTCTTCCTAATCGATGGCGGGATGCGCATCTATCATCGGAATGCCGCGGCGGAGCGGCTGCTGGCGACCGACGACGGCATCGGCCTGGCCGGGCGGCGGCTCGCCTGTCGGGATGCGGGCGCGCAGGTCGCGCTGCAAAGGGCAGCGGTCGCGGCCGCGTCGCTCCACGGATCGCCGGAGCCGCGGTTTGTGCTGGTGCCAGGCGGACTGTCCGACCGGCCTAAAATCGCAGCGGTCACCCCTGCCCGCCTGCCGAGCGGGCTGGGGTTGCAATATGTGTACGGCGCCCGCGTGCGGGTGATCGATTCCGCGGCGCCCCCTACCCCCGGCGCGATCGACCATTACGCGCAATTGTTCGATCTGACGCCCGCGGAACAGCGCGTGACGGTCGCGCTGATGACGGGCGGCGACGCGCTGCCCGTCATCGCCGATCGGCTGGGCATCAGCTACAACACCGCCCGCACGCACATCGGGCGGGTCCTGGCAAAGACGGGGGTCGCCAGCCAGAGCGCGCTCGTCAGGCTGCTCACACGCCTCGAATAAAGGTCGGCCAGTCCGCTGATTGAACATCGGGTTCGCCCGCCGGACGGCGGCAAAGTTCTTTCGCTGTTGATTTAAGCGTCACGGGCAGCGATAGGACGGGTCATTATTAGAAGCAGGGGTATGGCCGATGGTCCCGCCTCATGCGTTCAGGAGAGCCCAACCATGACCTCCCCCATCCGCACCGAGCGCCACGACGATATCCTCGTCATCATTTCGGACAATCCACCCGTCAACGCGCTGGGCGCGGCGGTGCGGCAGGGGATCGAGGCGGCGATCAAGGACGGTGTCGCCGACGCCTCGGTCGCGGCGATGGTGATCCGTTGCGACGGACGCACCTTCTTCGCCGGCGCCGACATCACCGAGTTCACCAAGCCGCCGGTATCGCCGCTGCTGCCCGAACTGGTCGACATGATCGAGGCATCGACCAAGCCCGTCGTGGCCGCGATCCATGGCACCGCGCTGGGCGGGGGCTGCGAGGTCACGCTGGGATGCCACTACCGGATCGCGGTCCCCTCCGCGAAGATCGGCACGCCCGAGGTGAAGCTGGGGCTGCTCCCCGGTGCGGGCGGCACGCAGCGGCTGCCCCGTGTCGCGGGCGTCCGCGTCGCGCTGGAACTGACCGCGAAGGGTGATCCCATTCCGGCGAAGAAGGCGCATGAGGCGGGGCTGATCGACCGGATCGCCGGCGAGGATAGTCTGGTGGCCGATGCCCTGGCGTTTGCCAACGAGATCAAGGATATCCGGCCAATCCCTCGCGCGTCGGAAAAGACGGTGACGGCCGACCCCGAGGCCGTGGCGGCCTTCAGGAAGGAAAACGCCCGCCGCTTTCGCGGCTTCGAGGCGCCCGCCGCCAATATCGCCTGCATCGAGAAGGCCGCGTCCGGCGCGACCTTTGCGGACGGCATCGCGTTCGAGCGGCAGGAATTCATGCGGCTGATGATGGGTGTCCAGTCCGCCGCGCAGCGCCACATCTTCTTCGCCGAGCGGCAGGCATCGAAGATCGACGACGTGCCCGCCGACACCGCGTTGCGCCCGATCAGGCGCGTGGGCGTGATCGGTGCCGGCACGATGGGCGGTGGCATCGCGATGAACTTCCTGACGGCGGGGATCCCGGTCACGATCGTCGAGATGCAGGCCGAAGCACTGGAACGCGGCACCGGCACCATCCGCAAGAATTACGAGGCGACCGCCGCCAAGGGGCGGATGAAGCCCGAACAGGTCGACGCCGCGATGGCCGCGCTGATCCCGACGCTGACCTTCGATGATCTGGCCGAATGCGACCTGATCATCGAGGCGGTGTATGAGGAGATGTCGGTGAAGAAGGATATCTTCACCCGGCTCGACGCCATCGCCAAGCCTGGCGCGATCCTGGCGTCCAACACCTCCTATCTCGATATCGACGAGATCGCGGCGGTCACGTCGCGGCCGCAGGACGTGGTGGGGATGCACTTCTTCTCGCCCGCCAACGTCATGAAACTGCTGGAAGTGGTGCGCGGGGCCAAGACCGCGGGCGACGTGCTGGCGACGGTGATGGATGTCGCCAAGAAGATCCGCAAGGTCGCGGTGGTGGCGGGCGTCACCTATGGCTTCATCGGCAACCGGATGCTGATGCCGCGGCAGGTGGAGGCGACCAAGCTGCTGCTGGAGGGCGCGACGCCCGAACAGATCGACCGCGTCCATGTCGGGTTCGGGATGCCGATGGGGCCGTTCCAGATGGCCGACCTGGCGGGCGTCGACATCGGCTGGCATCGCGACCCGAGCCGGATCGAGAATATCCGCGATGCGCTGGCGGCCGAAAACCGCTGGGGCCAGAAGACCAAGGCGGGCTTCTACGACTATGACGAGAAGCGCACGCCGTCGAACAGCGCGCGCGTCGCCGAGATCATCGACCAGTTCCGGGCCAAGGAAGGCGTGACCCCGCGAGAGATCGGCGATGACGAGATCGTCGCGCGCACGCTCTATACGATGGTCAACGAAGGCGCCCTGATCCTGGAGGAAGGGAAGGCGCAACGTGCCTCCGATATCGATGTCGTGTGGATCTACGGCTATGGCTGGCCGGTCTATCGCGGCGGCCCGATGTTCTGGGCGCAGACCGAAGGATTGAAGAAGGTGGTCGCCGGGCTGGAGCAATATGGCTTCCCGGTTGCCAGGTCGTTGAAGGAAGCGGCCGCAACCGGCGGGCAGATCAAGTGACCGCTGCGGCGGCCGTCGACGATCCGGACCGTTTCCGACAGGATACGCGCGCCTGGCTGGCGGCGAACTGCCCGCCCGAGATGCGCCGCCCGGTCCGGACCGAGGACGATGTCTGCTGGGGCGGGCGGCGGTTCGTGCCGTCGTCTCCGGCACAGCGCGACTGGCTGGACCGGATGGGACAGCGCGGCTGGACCGTCCCGGACTGGCCGACCGCCTATGGCGGCGGCGGGCTGTCACCGGCCGAGACGAAGATCCTGCGCGAGGAGATGGCGGCGATCGGCGCGCGGTCGCCGCTCAACAGCTTCGGCATCTCGATGTTGGGGCCGGCGCTGCTGAAATACGGCACCGAGGCGCAGAAGCAGGAGCATCTGCCGAAGATCGCGCGCGGTGAAATCCGCTGGTGCCAGGGCTATTCGGAACCCAATGCCGGCTCCGATCTGGCCAGCATGGCCACCAGCGCGCGGGATGGCGGCGATCATTACATCGTCGACGGGCAGAAGGTGTGGACCAGCTATGCCGACAAGGCGGACTGGATATTCTGCCTTGTGCGGACGTCGAAGGAGTCCAAGCAGGGCGGGATCAGCTTCGTGCTGTTCGACATGGCCTCCGAAGGCGTGTCGACGCGGCCGATCCTGCTTATCAGCGGTTACTCCCCGTTCTGCGAGACGTTCTTCGACGGGGTGAAAATTCCCAAGGCGAACCGCATCCATGACGAGAACCGGGGCTGGGAGGTCGCCAAATATCTCCTGGGTCATGAGCGGGAGATGATTTCCGGCATGGGCCTGCGAGAAACCGGGCGTAACCCATTAATAGATAGCGCAATCGCCACGATCGGTGTGGATGGTTCCGGACGGCTGGCCGACCCGTTGCTGCGCGCCGCGATCGCCCGATTCGAGGTGCGGGCTCGCGCCTTCGCGGCGATGTCCGAACGCTTCATCGACGAACTGAAGGCGGGACAGGCGCACCCGGCCCAGCCTTCGATGATGAAATATTATGGCACCGAGCTGAACAAGGAGCGTCAGGAACTGGCGATGGCGGCGGGCGGGTCGGACGCGCTGGAATGGGACAGTGCGGCGTCCGATACCGGTGCCGCGGCGCGGCGCTGGCTGCGCAGCAAGGCGAACTCGATCGAGGGCGGCACGTCGGAAATCCAGCTCAACATCATTGCGAAACATATCCTGCAACTGCCCGGCGCATAACGATAAACGTCCCAAGAGGACGGGGGAGAGACAATGCCGCTCTATCTGACCGACGAGCAGGTCATGCTACGCGACGCCGCACGCGACTTCGTGACGGATACCGCCCCGGTTTCCCACCGGCGGGCGCTCCGTGACAACGACGATACGACGGGGTTCAGCCGCGACCTGTGGCGCCGTTTCGCCGAAATGGGCTTCACCGGCATCCTGATCGGGGCGGACCATGGCGGGCTGGGGCTTGGCCATGTCGAGGCGGGGATCGTGCTGGAGGAGATCGGCCGCAACCTGTCCCCCTCCCCGTTCCTGACCACGGCGGTCGCGGCGGTGACCGCGCTGGCGGGCAGTGCGCAGGGAGACCGCTGGTTTCCCGGAATCGTCGCCGGCGAGACGGTGGCGGCGATCGCGATCGACGAGACGGCCAAGCATCGCGACCGGATCGCGATGGCGGCGGTGCGGTCGGGCAACGGCTTCCGGCTGTCCGGCGAGAAGTGCTTCGTGGTGCACGGCCATGTCGCCGACCTGCTGATCGTGGCGGCGCGTACCGCCGGGGGGCCGGACGATCGCGACGGGGTGACGCTGTTCGCGGTGTCGGCGACGGCCGAGGGGCTGTCGGCGACGGCCGAGCGGCTGGCCGATGGCGGGCTGGCGGCGCGGTTGCGGTTCGACGGCGTGACGGTGGATGCCGATGCGGTGATCGGTTCGGTCGATGGCGGCCGCGACCTTATGAACCGGATATTGCGGGCCGGCCGGACGGGATCGGCGGCCGAACTGATCGGCGTCGGCGATGGCGCCGCGACGATGACGCTGGGTTATCTGAAGGAGCGCAAGCAGTTCGGCGTACCGATCGGCAGCTATCAGGCGCTGCAACACCGCGCCGCGCACCTCTATGCCGAGATGGAGGTCGCGCGGGCGGCGGTACTGCATGCCCAGCATTCGCTCGACGCCGGATCGGCGGAGGCCGATGAGGCGGTGTCGGTGGCCAAGGCGATGGCGACGATGGCGACCACCCTGTCGGTGAACGAGGCGATCCAGATGCATGGCGGGATCGGCATGACCGACGATTACGACATCGGCTTCTTCATGAAGCGCGCGCGCGTGCTGGCGGAATGGTGGGGCGACGCCAATTTCCATGCCGATCGGCTGGCGGTGACGGCCGGCTATTGAGCGGGGGGCGACGACCCTTTAGGCAGCGCCGGTGATGACCGATCCCAGCCCCGCCGCACTGGCCGCCAGCCTGACGACCCTGCTCGACGTGGAGGAGATCGACGTCGACCTGTTCCGGGGCGCCCGCCAGCCGGGGGGCGAGGGGCGCGTGTTCGGGGGGCAAGTGATCGCCCAGGCGTTGCAGGCGGCACAGCGATCGACCGGGGGCGACCGGGTGGCGCATTCGCTCCACGCCTATTTCATGCGGCCGGGCCACGAGCATCATCCGATCGTGTTCCGCGTGGTGCGCGATTTCGAGGGACGCAGCTTCGCGACGCGCCGGGTGATCGCGACGCAGCGTGGCCAGCCGATCCTCAACATGGCCTGTTCGTTCCAGCGCCCCGAAGAAGGTCTGGCGCATCAGGACGCGATGCCAGTCGTCCCCCCGCCCGAGGAACTGGCCGACGAACAGGTGATGAGGGAGGCGATGGCGGCGCAACTGCCGCCGGCCGCGCGGGCGGTGCTGCTCCGCCCCCGGCCGATCGAGGTGCGGCCCGTCAGCCCGCGCAGCTGGATCGATCCCGGTCGCGGCGACCCGGTGCAGCATCTGTGGTTCCGGCTGTGCGCCCCGATCGTCGACGATCCGGCGATGCACCGTGCCGTACTGGCCTATGCATCCGACCTTGGGCTGCTGGGCACCGGGATGATCCCGCACGGCGTCGGCTGGCTGCATCCCAAAATGCAGGTCGCCAGCCTCGATCACTCGCTGTGGCTGCACGAGCCGTTCCGGGCGGACGAGTGGCTGCTTTATGCGATGCACAGCCCCTGGGCCGGACATGCGCGGGACTTCAATCGCGGTTCGATCTTCACGCAGGACGGTCGACTGGTCGCCAGCGTCGCCCAGGAAGGGTTGATCCGGCTGCGGGACTGACCCGTCATGGCCGCCGGGCGCCTGTCAGGCCGCAGTCTGCCCGTATTCCTGCCGGATGACGGGATGGCTGGACGACAGGCCACCATCGACCGCCAGCGCCTGACCATTGACGTAGCTCGCATCGTCGGAGGCGAGGAACAGCGCGACACGGGCCAGTTCCTCCGCCTGCCCGCCGCGGCGCAGGGGATTGAGGCGCCCGATCCGGTCACCCTTGCCGACGGCGCGGGCGTGATCGAACACGGGCTGCGTCATGCCCGTCTCGGTCAGCCCGGGCAGCAGCGCGTTGACGCGGACGTTCGACCCGGACAGTTGCTGCGCGGCGACCTGCGCCAGATTGATGACCCCCGCCTTCGATGCCGAATAGGCCGGCGACCCGGCACCGGAGCGCAGCCCCGCGACGCTGGCGGTGAGCACGATCGCGCCGCCACCACGTTCGGCGATGCGCGGCGCGGCGTGCCGGATCGCGAGGAACGGACCGATCAGGTTGACCCGCAACACCTCCGTCATCAACGCAACGTCGGTATCGAAGATATTGGCTATCCCGCCGGAAATCCCGGCGTTGGCGAACATCACGTCCAGCCCGCCATGTCGGTCGCAGGCCAGTTCGATCGCGGCGATCACGTCGCTTTCCGATCCCGCGTCCATCCTGATCGGGTGGGCGGCGTCGCCGATCGCGGCGGCGGTGTCCGCCGCGCCCGCACTGATATCGGCGACGATCACGCGGGCGCCCTCGGCGGCGAAGGCGATCGCGGCGGCGCGGCCGATCCCCGATCCGGCGCCGGTGACGATGACCGATCTGCCCTGAAACCTCATGCCCCTGCCCTTTCCGCGAAACCCCATGCCGCCGCCGCCAGATCGCCGACCCGTGCCGCCGTCTCGTGCGCCTTGGCGCTGGAGGCGTTGCCGTCGATGATGCGGCGCTTGATCCCCTGCACGATCCCGGTCAGCCGGAAGAGGTTGTAGGCGAAATACCAGTCGAGTTGCGGCACGCCGTCGCGCCCGGTAGCGGTGCAGTACCGGGCGACCACCTCCTCCAGCGTCGGGATGCCGGTGGCGGGGCCGGTCATGCCCAGCACCCCCGACCGTCCCTCCGGCGCGGTGACCCAGTTCATCAGCAGATAGGAGAAATCGGCGAGCGGATCGCCCAGCGTCGACAATTCCCAGTCGAGCACCGCGACCACGCGCGGGGCATCCGCGGCGAAGATCATGTTGTCGATGCGATAATCGCCATGCACGATCGCCGTGCGGGTCTGCGGCGGCAAGGTGCGCGGCAACCAGTCGATCAACCGCTCCACCGGCTCCATCCGTTCGGTTTCGGCGGCGCGATACTGCTTGGTCCAGCGGGCGACCTGCCGCTCGAAATAATTGCCCGGCCGCCCGTAATCGCCGAGCCCCGCCGCCACCGGATCGATCCGGTGAAGCGCCGCCAGCGTATCGATCAGCGCCTCGTAATGGCGACGCCGTTCGTCCGGGGTGGCGTCCGGCATCGTCCCGTCCCAGATCGTCCGCCCTTCCACCAGTTCCATGACATAGAAAGGTGAACCGATGACGGCCGCATCCTCACAGAGCGCATGAGGTAGCGGCACCGGAAAGCCGGTGGGATGCAATCCGGCGATCACGCGATACTCGCGCTCGACCGCATGGGCGGAAGGAAGGATCGGCCCGAACGGCTTGCGCCGGAGCACATAGGGGCGTCTAGGCGTATCGAGCCGATAGGTGGGGTTGGACTGGCCGCCGGGAAATTTCCGTGCCGTCACCGGCCCGGCGAACCCGCCGACATGCGCGGTCATCCAGTCCGCCAGCCGATCGACGTCGATCCGGTCGCGATCGACGACATCCCCCTCGCCCCCCGACGTCATTGCGGAACGTGGTTGGTGTGCCGGCCGAACTCGGCGCGCGCGATCGAGCGGTTATGCACCTCGTCCGGCCCGTCGGCGAACCGCAGCGTCCGCACCGAGGCCCAGTCGTGCGCGAGCGAGAAATCCTCGCTGACACCGCCGCCGCCATGCGCCTGGATCGCATCGTCCAGAATCTGCAGCGCCATCGTCGGTGCGGCGACCTTGATCATCGCGATCTCCAGTTGCGCCGCCTTGTTGCCCGCCTTGTCCATCATGTCGGCGGCCTTCAGGCACAGCAGGCGCGTCATCTCGATATCGATCCGCGCCTTGGCGATCCGTTGTTCCCAGACGCTGTGGTCGGCGATCCGCTTGCCGAACGCGACCCGGCCGAGCAGCCGCTTCGCCATCGCCTCGATCGCGCTTTCGGCCACCCCGATCGTCCGCATGCAGTGATGGATGCGCCCCGGCCCCAGCCGGCCCTGCGCGATCTCGAACCCGCGCCCCTCGCCCAGCAGCACGTTGGCGGCGGGGATGCGGACATTGTCCAGCACCACCTCGCCATGGCCATGCGGGGCATGGTCGTACCCATAGACCGACAGCATCCGCTCGATCGTCACGCCGGGCGTGTCCATGTCGAGGATCATCATCGACTGCTGCTGGTGGCGCGGGGCGTCGACATCGGTCTTGCCCATCAGGATCGCGACCTTGCACCGCGGATCGCCGACCCCGGAGGACCACCATTTGCGGCCGTTGACGACGTAATCGTCGCCGTCGCGCACCATCGCGGTCTGGATATTGGTCGCGTCGGACGAGGCGACCTGCGGTTCGGTCATCAGGAACGCCGACCTGATCTCGGCATTCATCAGCGGCCGCAGCCAGCGTTCCTTCTGCTCGCGCGTACCGTAGCGCAGGAACACCTCCATATTGCCGGTGTCGGGCGCCGAGCAATTGAAGCATTCCGACGCCCAGCCGATCCGACCCATCTCCTCGGCACACAGCGCATATTCGAGGTTGGTGAGTTGCGTCCCCTCGAACGCGAAGCTGTCGTCCACCGGGGGGCGGCCCGAACGGGGCGGCATGAACAGGTTCCAGAGGCCCGCCGCGCGGGCGCGTTCCTTCACCTCCTCGATCACCGGCAGCACCTTCCACCGCTCACCTTCATGGCTCTGCGCCAGATACTCGCCGTGGCGGGGGCGGATGTCGGCGTCGATGAACGCCCTTACCCGGTCCCGGAAATGGGTTTCGCGTTCGGTCAGGGTGAAATCCACCGCGTTGCTCCGCTTGATCGTGACGGACGATCCCTAGACCGTACCCGATCTTCGGTAAAGGCCGACAAAGCGAGCCACAGCAAGCGGGTTCGACAATACCCGAAAAGGGACTGTTCCGATGACGCGAAGCTGATAGATAAGCAGGATGCAGGCAGGAGATACGGGCGAAACGGGTACGCGGCGGTTCCGCGCCAAGCGGGATGCGATCCTGGCGGCGGCGGCGGAGGCGATCAACGAGCAATCGGCGAAGGGCATGACCTTTGCCGACGTGGCGCGACGCGTCGGGCTGAACACCACCAGCGTCACCTATTACTTCAAGCGCAAGGAGGATCTGGCCGCCGCCGCGTTCGAGAACACGCTCGACCGGCTGATGGAGATGCTGGAGACGGCGCTGGCGGAGCCGACCCCCCGGGAACGCGTCGCCCGCTATCTGCGGCTGAACATCGATCGGCTGGAACGGATCGAGCGGGGCGACGAAACCGCGTTTGCCGTGCTGTCGGACCTGCGCGCCACCGAAGACCCGATCCGGACCCGGTTGATGGCCGGCTGGCAGCAGGTGTTCCGCACCACGCGGCGGCTGTGGGGCGATCCGGTCGCGAAGCCGCTGAAGGACCTGGCGAGCGCGCGGGCGCATGTGCTGCTGGAGAACACCTTCTGGTTGCCGATGTGGATCAGGCGTTACGATGCCGATCAATATGGCCGGATCGAGCAGCGGCTGATGGACGTGTTCGACCATGGCATCGCGCAGCCCGACGCCCGCTGGGCGCCGACCATGCTCGACCTGAGCCATGACGAAGCGGAGCCGGGGCGGGCGGCGTTCCTGCTGGCGGCGACGCGGCTGATCAACCAGCTGGGCTATCGCGGTGCCTCGGTCCAGCGGATCGCGTCGGAGCTGAACGTGACGAAGGGCAGCTTCTACCACCATCTCGATGCCAAGGACGAACTGGTCACCGCCTGCTATCGCCGCTCGTTCGATACGATCGCGGAGGCGCAGGCACTGGCCGACGCCGGGAACGTCACGCATTGGCAGCGTCTCGCCAGCACCGTCGCCACCTTGCTCGACGTGCAGTTCGCGGAGACGACACCGCTGTTGCGCACCACCGCGCTCAGCGGGCTGCCGATGGGCGTGCGCGATGCGATGGTCGATCGGTCGAACCGCATCGCCCGCCGCTATGCCGGCACGATCATGGACGGCGTGGCGGAGGGATCGTGCCGCCCGGTCGATGCGCTGGTCGCCGCGCAGGCGCTGATGGCGTTGCAGAACGCGGCGTTCGACATGCGCAAATGGGCCGCGACGATGCCCCGGGATCGCGCGGTGGCGATGTATGCCTCCACCCTGCTCTATGGCCTGTTCGACGACCGGATGGCGGCCGAGTAGCCGCCACCCCTGTCCTACAGCCTGACGATCCCGCTATGGTGCGGGACGATGCCTGCTTCCGGGACGGCATATCGCCGCCGCCATCGGGCGAAAGGTCGCGACGGACCCCTGTAGGATGCGACGTTCGTGACTTTCCGATGGCGCCCGGCCGGGGCCGCCACCATCTTGGCGGTCATCGCAACAGGAGCATGCTCGTGATCGACCTTCATTATTGGCCCACCCCGAACGGACACAAGATCACGCTGTTTCTGGAAGAGGCGGGCCTGCCCTATCGCCTCGTCCCGGTAAACATCGCCAAGGGCGCGCAGTTCGAGCCCGATTTCCTCGCGATCGCCCCCAACAACCGGATGCCGGCGATCGTCGATCACGATCCGGCCGATGGCGGCGCCCCGCAGTCTGTCTTCGAATCGGGGGCGATCCTGCTCTATCTCGCCGACAAGACGGGGCAGTTCATGCCCGCCGATCCGCGCGGTCGGGTGACGGTGACCGAATGGCTGATGTGGCAGATGGGCGGACTTGGCCCGATGCTCGGCCAGAACCATCATTTCAACCGCTACGCCCCGGAAAAGATTCCGTACGCGATCGACCGATATGTCCGCGAAACCAGCCGGTTGTACGGCGTGCTGAACAAACAGCTGGAGGGGCGGCCGTTCATCGGCGGGGATTATTCGATCGCCGACATGGCCTGTTATCCCTGGATCGTCCCGCATGAGGTGCAGGGCCAGACGCTGTCCGACTATCCGCACCTGCAGCGCTGGTTCGACGCGATCGCCGCCCGGCCCGCCACGATCGCCGCCTATGCCAGGGGCAAGGAGATCAGCGACAACGAGATCGCCGACGATGAGGCCCGCAAGATCCTGTTCGGGCAGGGTACGCGCTGACGGCAGGCGGGGCCGGCGTCGGCCGGCACCGCTTCCCTTCGTACAAATTGCGACAGTTGAAGCATCGCGCTGACACACCGACGCGACAGCGGGCGCCGATATCGGCTGGCGGCGGGACGGTCCCGCCGATCCTTGCGGAGACCGACCGATGATCCTTTCGCTCATGCTCGCTGCCCTGGCGCAGGCCGCCCCCGCCACGCCTGCCGCCACGCCCCCTGCCCCGCCGCCCGCCGGACGGATGATGGACCTGCGCACGGCGGATACCAATGGCGACGGCATCGTCACCAGGCAGGAGTCGCTGGCCCGCGCCGATGCCCTGTTCGCGCGCATGGATACCGATCGCAACGGCACCGTTTCCGCCGACGAACGCAAGGCCGCGACGGCTGACGGTGGATCGCCGCAGGGCGGCCGACGGGGCGGGATGGACGATGGCGACCTGACGGCGGCCCGGATGCGCGAGATGGCCGGCCGGCGCTTCGACCGGGTCGATGCGAACGGCGACGGCAAGCTGGATGCCGCCGAACTCGCCGCCGCGCCCACCGGCCCGCGCGGCGACCGACGCCGCGATGACGGGAACCGGTAACGATCGCCGCCGTCCGGCACGGGCGGCTGTTGGCAGGAGACATCGCGATGCTAGAACCCGTGGCCATGGGAGATCAGCCGCACCTGTTGCTCGTCGATGACGAGCGTTCGATCCGTGAACCCCTGGCGGTCTATCTGACCAAGCAGGGGTTCCGGGTGACCCAGGCGGGAGATGCCGAAAGCGCACGCGCGCGGCTCGCCGCCTATGCCATCGATCTGGCGATCATCGACATCATGATGCCGGGCGAAGACGGGTTGAGCCTGTGTCGCCACATCGCCGCGACCAGCGAGGTGCCGGTGATCCTGCTGACCGCGAAGGCGGAGGAAACCGATCGCATCGTCGGGCTGGAGATGGGCGCGGACGATTATGTCGTGAAGCCCTTCTCCCCCCGCGAACTGGCGACGCGGGTGAAGGTGGTGCTGCGCCGGACACAGGCGGGCGGCGCCCGGCAACGGGCACCGGACAGCGGTGCCCATGCCTTTGCCGGCTGGGTGCTGAAATCGGGCGAGCGGGCGCTGATCGATCGCGAAGGCGTGTCGGTGCCGCTGTCGACGGGCGAATTCAACCTGCTGCTCGCCCTTGTCGCCCGGCCGCGGCAGGTGCTGACGCGCGACCAGTTGCTCGACCTGACGCAGGGGCGCGAGGCGGCGGCTTTCGACCGGGCGATCGACAATCAGGTCAGCCGCCTCCGCCGCAAGATCGAGACGGACCCGCGCAATCCGGAGATCATCAAGACGGTCTGGGGCGGCGGCTACACGCTGGCGGCGGAAGTGACGCGGTTGTGAGCATGGTCCGCGCGGTCGCCGCCCGGATGTGGCCGCGCAAGCTGGCCGGTCAGATGACGCTGCTGATCGCGCTGGCCTTGTTCGTGGCGCAGGCGATCAACTTCACGATGCTGCTGCGCGAACGGCGCTATTTTGCGCTCACCCAGATCACCGGTCCGGCCGCGACCCGCTTCGCCGATGCCATCGAGCGCGGGTCGCAGGGGCGTCCGCCGGTGGCGGATCGTGGCCGGGTACGCCTGATGCCCCGCAACCCGGTGCCCGTGGGGCGCGAGCGGGAGCCGGAGGTGGAATCGAACCTGCGAGCCGCTTTTGCCGAATCGGGGGTGAAGGTGGGCAGGATCGTCACCGGGCTGGCGCCGTTGCGCGCGGACAACCCGCTGTTGCGGCGAATGCCCGCCGATCGCCAACGCTATATGATGCGGGTCGCCGACGAGCTGACGATCGCGGTGGAGCGACCGGGGCTCGGCTGGCTGGTGCAGCGGATGCCGTGGGGGCACCGCGACATGGGGCTGATCTGGCGGCTGGCGGGGCAGACGCTGATCCTGTTCGTGATCGTGCTGCTACCCGTGCTGTGGGCGGCCCGACGCATATCGCGTCCGTTGCGCGATCTGACCGCCGCGGCGGAGCGTTTCGGGTCGGGCACGCCGGTGGTGCCGGTCGCCGTGACCGGGCCGGACGACGTCGCGGCGCTGATCGCCGCGTTCAACGCCCTGCGGCTGCGCGTTACCGCGATGCTGGACGAGAAGGACCGGATGCTGGGTGCGATCGGCCACGACCTGCGCACCCCGCTGGCGGCGTTGCGGGTGCGGATCGAATCGGTCGAGGACGAGGCGGACCGGACACGAATGGCGGAAACGATCGCCGACATGAACCGGACGCTCGACGACATCCTGTCGCTGGCGCGGCTGGGCAGGCCCAGCGAACCGATGACCGATGTCGATCTTGCCGCGCTGGTCGATGCCGTCGTGGAGGATTTCCACGATCTGGGTGCGCCCGTCGCGTTCGAGGAAGCGGCGCGGTTGCGGATGCGACTGCGGCCCACGCTGATGCGGCGCGCGGTACGCAATCTGATCGAGAATGCGGTGAAATACGGCGGATCGGCCGCGGTGTCGGTGGAGGACGGCGCGGACCGGGTGGCGATCGTGGTGGCCGATGACGGTCCCGGCATTCCCGATGACCGGCTGAACGATGTATTCGATCCCTTCACCCGGCTGGAAACGTCACGGAACCGCGATACCGGCGGGATCGGCCTGGGTCTTGCCCTGGCCCGCGCGATCGTGCGGGACGCGGGGGGAGAAGTCGTTCTGGCCAACCGGACGGGGGGTGGATTGACCGCCACCATCATCCTGCCGCGATAGCACCGTTTCGGCGGCGACGCCGTTAATTGTTTATTGCATTTCCTTTACCATACCGCATATTCAGTATATCGGTTTAAGCGTCAGCACGAAGAGGCTGGCCCTGAGAGGATTCGATGATGGTTCGTGCTGCCCGCGTTACAAACCCGCTTTCCCGTGCACTGGGTGCCGGTATAGCGATTGGCGGGGTGTCGGCCGCTTTGTTCCTGATGACGGATATCGGTGTCGCGAAAGAGGGTTATGCCCATGCGACGCTGCGGCAGGCGGTAAGCTCGACCGCCGGACGTTGACGGAAATTGGCGCGACATGGCATCCTGATCGCCATGTCGTCCTTATCAGTGACGCAACATCCATCCACAAGGCAGGTAAGGCGGCACGGCGCGATGGCTATGCCGCCTCAGGTCGTTTCCGGTATGATATCGTTCGGCTGAAAATCGGCCTGATCCGCCGCCGCGATCAAGCTGTGTCCGGTTTCGCGTGCCGCCTCCGGCGTCATCGCGACGGCAACGCCGCCGGGGCCATCCAGCAGGACCACACCGCTTTCGGCGGTCGCCTTTCCAGCGACGGTTTCCGGTTCGAGCCTGGCCATCTCCCCGTCCTCCGAAATCATCGCTGCCACCACTCCGTGTGAGTCATAACCCGCCGCGCAGATAGGCGGGGTCGAATTGTCCCAACGCGGTCAATTGCTTCCAGTTCACGATGGTGACCTGCCCGGCGCGGAATATCATCAACTCGCGTTCACGCAGGGAGCGCAGGACACGGTTCACGTGCACTCCGGTCAGGCCACACGCCTCCGCCACATCGGCCTGTTTCAACGGCAGCAGGAAACGATCGTTCTCGACCATGCCGACCATGTCGAGCCGCACCTTCAGTTCGCACATGAAATGGGCGATCCGCGCCTCGGCATCCAGCCGCCCCATCCGGAATATCCATTCGCGATGGACCGACGCGTCGAGCAAGGTCGAAAACCACAGCATCCGGGTAAGATGCGGGCGCGTCTCGACGATCTCTTCCAGCGTGTCGTGCGTCCATGACGCGATCCTCGCCGGGCTTAACGTGGCGACGTCGTGGTCGAGCCGTTCCATCGGAAAGGCGTGGAGGTCGACGAAATCTCCCGGCACATGGATCGCCACCAGCTGCCGATAGCCGGAATGATCGTCCATGTACCGGCACATGAATCCGTCGAGCAGCAGGGTGCTGGTCCTGACCCGGTCACCGGCCCGGACCAGGGTATGACGGTTCGGCAAATCCCGTACCCGGTCCATGGTTTGATCGAGCAGGGTCAGTTCCTCCTCGCTCAACCGGTGCCGGCCGCGTCCGCGCAAGAATTTATCGGTGACGCGTTCGGTCGTATCAGCCCTCATCGATCCTCCATGCCTTTCGACCGACAAACGGATTGATCCGTGTCTATTCGTGCAACCGCCATGTTTCCCAATGGTTGCGTTGCCATCATGTACCCGATTTCGTTCCAGAACAATCATCCGCTCGCGCGATCCTTCATCGCATCGGTCGAGCGTCCCGACTTCCCGTGCGTCGGCGCCAAATCGGCACTGGGCAAGGGCCAGATGGATATCCTCGTCGCTCGCGACATCGCTTCGGCCTGGGATGATATGCGGATCATGCCGGCGCTGGCGGCGACGGTCGCCCGCTACCGGGCCGACCGCGCGCTGTTCCGGACGATGATCGTGCTGTTCGAGGGGCCGTCGGGGTTGAGCGAGGCCGAGTTCGAACGTCACCTGTGGGCACGGGCGCAGTCGCTGTCCGACAAGGACGAATGGCTGGGCTATCTGCCCGATCCCACCGTTTCATCCGACCCCGACGATCCGCATTTTTCGTTGAGCTTCGCGGGCGAGGCGTTTTTCGTCGTAGGCCTGCATCCTCAGGCGAGCCGGCCGGCCCGGCGGTTCGAAACCCCGGCGATGGTGTTCAACCTGCACGACCAGTTTCAGGTGCTGCGGGAACAACAACGATACGAGAAGCTGCGCTCTGCGATCCTGACGCGAGACGAACGGCTGGCCGGTTCGGCCAACCCGATGCTGGCCCGCCACGGCGAACTGAGCGAAGCGCGCCAGTATAGCGGCCGCGCGGTCGATGCGTCGTGGAAATGCCCGTTCCAGCGGGGTGCGTCACATGGGTGATCCCGTCATCATCCCGCCACGATCGGGTGCCGCTTTTATGCTCGACCGGGGCCAGACGTTGACCGTCATCGATCCGGAAGGGCGGCAGGTGTCCGATCTGCTCGCTTTCGCCCGTGACGATCTGCGCGAGGTGATATCGTCGGGACGGACGCTGGATTATGCCAACCGCATCTATCTGACGACCGGCGACCGGCTCTATTCCAACCGCAGTAACGTGATGCTCGACATCATCGAGGATCGAGTAGGGCGCCACGATTTCCTGCTGACACCGTGTTCGAAGGACACGTTCCGGATCATCTATGGCGATACCGACCCGCATCGCGGCTGTTTCGGCAACCTCGCGGCAGCGCTCGAACCTTATGGCGTTGCACCGGATGCCATCCCGGTGGCGTTCAACTGTTTCATGAACGTGCCCGTCGACGGAGCAACGGGCAGCTTCACGGTCGAGCCGCCGTTGAGCAAGGCGGGCGATTTCATCACCTTCCGTGCCGAGATGGATCTGGTGATGGCGCTGACGGCGTGCTCGGCGCTTCAGTCGAACGGGGGGGCGTTCAAGCCCATCCAGTATCGGATCGACTGAACGCCCTCCCCCGCGTCGTTCTGGATTTGGTCAGAAGCGGAACGACAGCCAGCCGGCAAAGAAGTCCGAATTGGCGTAGCCCGCCTGGGTCAGGGCCGGTCCGGCGATCAGATGCTCGTAGCGGCCGGTGAAGCTGATCCGCGAGGTAATCGGATAGACCGCCTGGAAGCGGAGCGTGTCGGCAATCTTGCGACCACTGACATTCTGCGTGCCGGCGAACGCGGTGCCGTTCGCGCGGTAGACCGCATCGGTCGTCGTATCCCGCCACGACAACTGGTATTCCGCGGTCATACGGATTTTGCCGAGTGCGGTGAAGGTGAAGTTGGGGGCGACCGCGATCAGGTTGGTCGGGGTCGCGAACAACTGATAGCTGTAATAGATGTTGTTGCCGAAGGGCGCGAGCGAGTTGCGCAGCTTGCCGGTGCCATAGGCACCGCCGCCGCTCGCATAATCGGCATGGATGCCAACCCGCGGCGCGGTGCGATCCTTGCCCAGCTTGTAGGTCTGCGCCAGCAGGACGAGCCAGGCATCGATCGGTCGGCCATCGTAATTGCCGCTCTGATAGTTTGCCGTCCAGTCGAGGTTGACCGGCCCGACATCGCCCCAGAAATGCAGGCCATAGAAATTGCGTTCCTCGCGCCGGGTGGTGGTGCCCCACACTGCCGCGCTGTTGCGCAGCCGCCAGAAGAACGGGTCGAGATACAGCTTCGATTTGCCGAACAACGTGGTGGGCAGCACCACGCCGCTGGAGATGCCGGAAAAGCGACGGCCATCGTCGGTGATATCGTCGCCGGTGCCGCCCACGCCCAGCCGGGTGGTCTTGAAGTCGAATATATCCGCGCGCAGCGTCTTGCCCCGCGCCCAGCCACGGAAGCCGTTGAACACGAAAAAGATGGTATTGTTGTCGCGCGGGACCACCATCAGATTGGGGCCGTCGGCAAAGGTCTGGCGGCCGTAACGGACGCCGAGATTGGCACCGGCGACATCGCCGGTCACATCGACGAAGGATTGCTGCACGACCAGATCGTTGCGCAGCGTCGCGGCGACCGTGCCGAGGTTACGCCCGGCCAGACCGCCATGCGCCAGTTCGCCGAACAGGCGAACATGCTTGCCCAGATGGAGGTCGGCACCCCCGACGATGCGGTTGATGTCCTGTCGCTGCGCATCGCTTTCACGCAGATTGGGATTGGTCGTCTCGTTTACGCGAAGGCGCAGTTCCCCCGACAGGGTCAGGTAGATGTCGCCCTTGTCGTTGAACGGGATGAACTTCAGCCGATCGAGAAAATCGTCGCGTTTCTTGGGATCGCGATAGCGGGTCCAGTCCTCCGCCCAGCGCGACTGGTTATAGCCGCCGGTCGTCACGCCGTCCCCCGCCGCTTCGGCCGGGTACGATTCCGCGATGGGCGAGGCGGCGGTCGGGTTGGCCAGTTCCTTGGGATTTTGGGTCTGTGCCGGCGTGGAGGGTAGATCCGCGGCGGTTGCCGGCTGATCGGCGGTGGCGGCGGCTGCCGGTGTAGCAAGGCACAGCAACAGGGCGACCGCGCCGAGCGGCCGGGTGATGGTCTTCATGGCGATGGGATCCTTGGGATCGAAGGCGGAGAAAATGACCGGTCGGTGCGCTGTCGGGATGCGATGCCCGTACCAAATGCTCTTCATAGAGCGCGCTCTCTAATCGACCGGTCTTTCCGTTCCACTAATGCGGTGATCAACGACGTCGGACGTATCCGCCGGTCATTCGGCCGGGATCGCGCCCGCCGGTAGTTGATCGACCCGCGGCATCTCGCCGCGCATCGCCGCATCGAACCGGTCGCGATCGAGCGCGCCTTCCCAGCGCGATACGACGACGGTGGCGACCGCGTTACCGATGAAGTTGGTCAGGCTGCGGCACTCGCTCATGAAGCGATCGACACCCAGGATCAGCGCCATGCCCGCGACCGGCACCGTCGGCACGATCGACAGCGTGGCCGCCAGCGTGATGAAGCCCGCGCCGGTCACGCCCGCCGCACCCTTCGAACTGAGCATCGCGACGCCGAGCAGCAGCAGCTGCTGGCCGATCGTCAGGTCGACGTTGCAGGCCTGCGCGATGAAGAGCGCCGCCAGCGTCATGTAGATGTTGGTGCCGTCGAGGTTGAACGAATAGCCGGTCGGCACGACCAGCCCGACGATGGACTTCGGACAACCCGCCCGCTCCATCTTCTCGATCAGCGAGGGCAGCGCGCTTTCCGACGACGAGGTGCCGAGCACCAGCAGCAATTCGGCCTTCAGATAGCTGATGAGCTTGAAGATGGAGAACCCGGCGAGCCGAGCGACCACGCCCAGCACGACGATGACGAACAGCAGCGCCGTGAGATAGAAGGTGCCGACCAGCATCGCCAGATTGGCCAGCGTGCCGACGCCATATTTGCCGATGGTGAACGCCATCGCGCCGAACGCACCGATCGGTGCCGCCTTCATGACGATCGACACCAGCTTGAAGAACGCGATCGACACGTCTTCGAAGAAGTTCAGGACGCCCTCGCCCCGCTCACCGATCATCGCCAGGCTGATGCCGAACAGGATCGCGACCAGCAGCACCTGCAGGATGTTGCCTTCAGTGAAGGCGGACAGCAGCGTGTCGGGGATAATGCCGGTCAGGAAACCGGTGATCGTCGTGTCATGCGCCTTGGCGGTATAATCGGCGATCTTGGTGGTATCGAGCGTCGCGGGATCGATGTTGAGGCCGGCGCCCGGCTGGACGACGTTGGCAACGATCATGCCGACGATCAGCGCCAACGTGGAGAAGAAGAAGAAATAGATGAAGGCCTTGCCTGCGACGCGGCCAACCGACGCCAGATCGCGCATTCCGGCGATGCCGGTGACGATCGTCAGGAAGATGACGGGGGCGATGACCATCTTCACCAGCTTGATGAAGGCGTCGCCCACCGGCTTCAGCGCTTCACCGGTCGATGGATAGAAATGGCCCAGCAACACGCCGGCGATGATTGCGACCAGCACCTGCGCATAGAGATGGCGGTACCATGGCCGGGCGACCGGTGGTGTGGCGGTGGACGGTATATCGAGAGTCATCGTCGGGCCTTTCATCCTCGTGGTGGGCAGGGCCATCTCTACGGATGGTTGCGTGATGCCTGATTGTGGATCGAATCGCCGTGATGGAGCAAGCGACATGCCAAGCCGCGCTATAATGTTGAATATAGACAATATTATCTGTGGAAATGGAATGGACACAGCTATCACGCGGCATACCCGAACGCTGAAAGTGCCGAAATTTGCACATGCCGACGGGGCAGGTTAGGCAGACAGGATGCTGATCGATCCCCTTCGTCGCTGGTGGCGCTGGACGTTGGTCGCGCTGCTGCTTCCGATGGCGGCGGCCTGGATCGTCGGGTCGATCGCCGAACGACGCGCGCTGAACGCGCTGGAGACGCAGACGAACGCCGATGCTCGGCTGCGCCAGGCATTGTTCCAGAGCGAAGTTGCCCGGTTTCGCCTGTTGCCGCTGGCACTGGCGGGGGATCGCGATCTGCCCGCTGCGCTGGTCGCGGCGGGGGAGGCGCGACTGGCACTGGACCGCAAGCTGGAAGGGCTGGCCGCCACGACCGGAGCGGCGGCGATCTACGTCCTCGACCGTCAGGGGCGGGCGATCGCGGCCAGCAACTGGCGTACGCCGCGCAGTTTCGTCGGGCAGGATTACGCCTTTCGTCCCTATTACCGGCTGGCCGAGCGTGACGGCGCCGCCAGCCAGTTCGGGCTGGGCACGATCAGCCGCAAGCCCGGCCTGTACCTCAGCCGTCGGGTTGACCATGACGGGGTGATCGTTGTGAAGCTGGAGTTCGACCGGATCGAACGCCAGTGGCGGCAGGCGGAGGGCATCACCTTCGTAACCGATGACATGGGCGTGATCCTGGTCACCAGCAGGCCGGACTGGCGGTTCCGGACGACACGGCCGATGTCCCCGGCGGTGACGAAGCGGTTGCAGGCGGAACTCAAGTCCGGGCCGGGATCGCTGCGTCCCCTGCCCTTCGGTCTGGCCAACGAGCGGCGTCGCGTCCGCCTGTCGCCGTCGTCGGAACAGATGGTGCATGCCGCCTTGTCGCCGGCGGACGGATGGCGGCTGCACCTGCTGGCGCCGGCCGCCGGGCAGGTCCGCGGTGCGGTTCACAGTGCCCAGTTCGCCGCCGCCTTCGCGGTGCTTGCGCTGATCGGCGTCGCCTGGGGTATCGCCGAGCGCTGGCGCAGACGCGCGGTGCAGGTCGCCGCCGCCGCCGCGCGGACGATCGAACTGGAGGCCGCCGTCGCCGCGCGGACCGGCGAACTGCGCCGCGAGATGGACGAACGCGTCGCCAGCGAGGCTCGCGCCGAGACGCTGCGCGAAGGCTTGCGGCAGGCGAACCGCCTGGCGACGCTGGGCCAGGTCACCGCCAGTGTCGCGCACGAAACCGCGCAGCCGGTCGCAGCGATCCGGACCTATGCCGTCAACAGCGAACGGCTGCTCGACCGGGGCGACGAAAACCAGGTCCGGGCGAATCTTCAGGCGATCGGACGGCTGGCGGACCGGATCGGCACCGTGACCGCCGAATTGCGCGGGTTCGCCCGCAAGGGAACCGGCGATATCCAGCCGATCGCACTGGCCGAGGCGATGGACGGCGCGCTGCTGATCCTGAAGGGGCGGCTGGCCGGGATCAATCTGTCCATCCCCCCCATCCCGCCGGAGTTGCGGGTGATGGCGGGCAAGGTGCGGCTGGAACAGGTGCTGGTCAATCTGCTCCAGAACGCGGCGGAGGCACTGGCGGGTCAGCGTTATGCGACGATCACGGTGTCGATCCGTCAGGCGGGCGCGTATCTGCTGGTCGATATCGCCGACAACGGCCCCGGCATCGCACCGACGGTGGCGGACCGGATATTCACTCCGTTCGTTACCAGCCGGGCGTCCGGACTGGGGCTGGGGCTGGTGATCGCCCTGGACATCATGACTGATATGGACGGCAATCTGGAACTGATCCCGTCCGACCATGGCGCCTGTTTCCGGTTGAAGCTGAGGCGCCCGGCATGACCGCAACCGACGATATGCCGGTGGTCGCACTGGTCGACGACGACGACGATCTGCGCACCGCACTGGCGCAGACGCTGGATCTGGCGGGATACCGCGTCGTACCGTTCACGGGAGCGGAAGCCGCACTGGCGGCGATCGATCCGGCATTTCCGGGGGTGGTCGTCACCGACGTGCGGATGCCGCAGATCGGAGGAATCGAGCTGTTCCGTCGGCTGCGCGAATGCGATCCCGACCTGCCGGTGCTGCTGATGACCGGTCATGCCGACGTGCCGATGGCGGTCGATGCGTTGAAGGCGGGGGCGTGGGATTTCCTTACCAAGCCATTCGATCCGGAAGCGCTGCTCGCGGCACTGGCGCGTGCCGTCGCGCAGCGATCGCTGGTGCTCGACAACCGCCGGCTGCGCGCGCTGGCGCTGGTGGCGGATGCCTCGCCGCTGGTCGGGCGCTCCGTCGCGATCGAACGGCTGCGCGAGACGATCGCGGTGGTCGCACAGACCGATATCGATATCCTGATCGAGGGGGAAACCGGGACCGGCAAGGAACTGGCCGCCCGGTTGATCCATCGCGGTAGCCGACGGGCGCGGGCGCCGTTCGTCGGGGTCGCCTGTGCCGCGCTGCCCGATACCCTACTGGACGAGGAGATGTTCGCCGTGCGCGGTACCGTCGCCGCGGCGCGCGGGGGCACCCTGTTCCTCGACGATATCGACCGCGCCTCCCCCGCTCTCCAGGAACGGCTCGTCCCGCTGGCGGAGGACCGGACGTTGCGGATCGCCGGCGGGCATGATGCGATGCCCGTCGATCTGCGGCTGATCGCGACAGCGGACGATCAGGCGGAGGACCGGGTGCTGCCGGCGCTGTTCTACCGGCTGGCGGCGGTACGCCTGCGCATCCCGCCGCTGCGCGAGCGGCTGGACGACGTGCCGTTGCTGTTCGCGCATCTGGTCGACACCGCTGCCGCGCGGCTCCGGCGACCGATCCCGCCCCTGACCCATGCCGTGCGACAGCATCTGGCGACGCATCGCTGGCCGGGCAATGTGCGCGAACTGGCACATTTCGCCGACCGGGTGGTGATCGGGCTCGAAGGGGTGGAGGCGGACCACCTGGCCGCCGCCGCGACGCTGCCCGAACGCGTCGACGGCTTCGAACGGCAGGCGATCATCGATGCCGTGACGGCGGCCGGGGGCGAGATCGGGGTCGCGATCCAGCAACTCGGCCTGCCCCGCAAGACCTTCTATTACAAGGTGCAGCGGCTGGGGATCGACCTGACCACGCTGCGCCGGTCGATCGCGCCGCCCCGTCCATAGCGTTCGCCGCCGGACAGGATCGACCGCATCAGCGGCACGGTGGCGCGAAACAGGGCGCCCGATCGAAATCGGTGCGCGTGAAGGGGCGATCGCGGAAGAGATAGCCGTAGTAGAACTGGCGCAAGCGGCGGTGAAATGCCCGCACCCGGTCCTGATAGGCGAGTTGCGCGGTCAGGTCGGTATCGGCGAGCCGCATCAGCAATGCCTGGACGCCAACCGACGGCAGCAGCCAGCCGAGCGTGCGACCGGCGGCATCGCGCGCCTCCAAACCCTGTCGATAGGCCCGTACTCGGGGCGCGACGCTGTCATCGCCGTTCTGATGGAAGGCGAGATACCATTTGTAATGGAACGCCGTCCCGAGCGGCGCGGAATCGGACCATTCGGGATAATTCGCATAGAAGCGCCGCATCGTATCCTCGCGCGGAATATCCCATGCGTGGTTCACCGCCTCCCGCTGCGCCAGCGCGATCTCCGATCCCTGATCGACCGGGATGGCGGTATTGATCGCGACGTTCGCCAAAGTCGGGACGATCAGCACCAGCACCAGCCACGCTGCCGCCAGCGTCGCGGCGTTGGTGACGGAACTCCAGCGCCACCGCCCGATCAGCGCGGACAGCCCCACCCAGAACAGCAGATAGCCGAGGGCGACCACGGATACCGTCAGGATCGCGACCGCCGACACGCCCTCGATCACCGATGCGATCACGAACGGAGCGCATAACGCGATCCACAACAATCCCAGTCGCAGGGCGGTGCGCCGCCGCCACAATCGCCGTCCGCCGTGCGCCAACGCATCGAGCATCCGCTGCCGACCCGCCTCCCGCTCGCCGGAAACCAGATCGTGGAACAGGGCGATCACGAACAGTGGTGCCAGGAACACCAGCACGAAGGCGAAATCGAACCGGCCCGGCAGCGCCGCCTCCGGATTGAAGATATCGCCGTCGTGGATCTGCGCTTCGAGACCCAGCGCCCGCACGCGAAGGATGTAGGGTGAGACGTCACGCATCCCCAGGGCGGCAAAGGCCAGCGGAGCGGGCGCGTCCCAGGTCGGATGGAAGCTGTAATAGGCGGCGCTGCCAGCGTCCTTGGTGCGGTCGACATCGTCGGCGACCGCACCGATATCCTCCGCCTGTGCCGCCGGGATCGCCGCGATGGCGGCGCGCTGGCGTGCCACCTCCGCCATCCCGGCGGCCAGTGCGGCCGCGGTCAGCGACGCGAGCAGGATGAGCGCGATCACCGTCAGACGCTGTCGCAGCAACAACCGGAGTTCGTGGCGCAGCAGGTTCATCGCCCTGCCCCCAGCCGACGGGTGGCGAGCATCAACAGCGTGGAGGCAACCGCCAGCCAGCCGATCACGACGACCAGCCCCGGCAGCGCCGCCGCGGCAAGCGTGCCGCCGCCGGGGGCAACGAAGCGGAAATCGGGGATCGCCTGCCAGTGATCGGCGCCGATCCGCTTGCGACGATCCGCATCGGCGTCGGTGGCGCTGTCGTCGGCATAACTGACACCGGCGGCTTGCAGGTGATTGAGCTGCTGGACGAGCGCGTAGCGATACGCTTCCGCCTGCTCCATGAAACGGCGATGCCCGGCGACGTCTGTACCCGCCGCGGCCATCGACAGCGAGCGCAGCGCGATCGTGGGACTGACCAACCCGACCGCCGCCACCAGCCGGTTCTGGCCGGCCTGCGCGGCAAAGCTGGCGGCGGCATAGCGATCGAACAAGGACGAGGTCATCCGCTCCCCCTCGACCGCGACCACGCCCTTGTAGTTGACCGGCAGATCCTCGACCTTCGATACGCCGTAACGGTTCAGCACCGATCGCTTGAACGCCGCGAAATGCGGATCGTCCGGATCGTGGCTGTCCCCCATCCGCCGCAGGTCGCGGGCGATGGCGACGTCGGTCTGGAACCGGTTCGTCAGCGGGATCGCGGCACTGGCGATATCGGGGGCGACGCGAGGCAGCAGCACGACCGCGACCGCCCAGATCGCCAGCAGCGCCAGCAACGCATCGCGGCCGCGACGAACCAGCGTGGAGACGAGCAGGATCACCACCGTCCACAGCAGGAGATAGGCGGCATAACCCAGCACAATCGCCAGTATCGGCCAGGCCAGCGCACCCGGCTGGCCGGCGACCGCGACGAGGCCGATCGCGGCAGGCGTGGCGGCTAGCAGCGCGACGGTGCCCAGCGCCAGCAGCTTGCCGCGCACCACCTGCCCCCGGCTGATGCCCTGCAACATCAGCAGCCGCAACGTACCGCGCTCCGTCTCCCGCGCCAGCGCGCCGTAGCCCAGAAAGATCAGCAGCAATGGCGCCACGACCTGAAGCATGAAGGCGGGCGTCAACTGGCCGAACCGGATCAGCAGCGAACTCTGCCGGACGTCGCCGAAATTGGCGGTGTTCTGTCGATGCCCCTCCAGGAACATGCTGCTGCCCGTAAAGGCGTCCACCCCCGGATCGAAGGCGGCGAGCGGCCCGAGCGGCCGGAAGATGAAGGTGCCGTAATGCACCATGCGATGCGGGTGCCGGTCGGGCTGGGCATCGAATGCGGTGTCGGCGGCATGGGCGTGGCGATCGCGCAGGGCGGCGATGCTGCGCTGGTGCGCGAACGAGCTGGCGGTGGCGACCAGCGTCAACAGCACGAGCAGCACGATCGCGATGAGCGCGACACGGTTGCGGGCCATCATCCGCCACTCGTCGCGGGCGATCAGTCGAACGACGCTCATGCCGCCGCCCGCCCGTCGCCGATCTGGAACCGGGCATGGAGGGCACGCACGTCGAACCGCGCCGGCCCGTCCGCCGTCACCGCATGGGCGACCCGCCCGTGTTCGAGGAAGGCGATGCGATCGGCGATATCGGCGGCCGACAGCAGATCATGGGTCACCATCAGGACGGCGGTGCCCCGTTCCCGCACCGCGACCAGCAACGCGTTGAAATCGGCGGTGGCGCGGGGGTCCAGTCCGGAGGTCGGCTCGTCGAGGAGCAGCACCGGCACCTGCCGCAACAGCGCGACCGCGATCGCGACCTTTTGCCGCATCCCCTTGGAAAAGCCGCCGAGCCGCTGGTCCCAGGCACGTTCCTGCAACCCCGCCGCCGCCAGCGAATCGACGATGGCGGTCCGCCCCTGCCGTTCGCCTGACAGGGCCAGCAGATAATCGGCGTTCTCCACCGCCGAGAGATGGTCGTAGAGCGCGACGTTTTCCGGCAGATAGGCGATGCGCCGCCGGGCGGCATCGGGCTGCGCGACGGGATCGATCCCGCATATCGTCACCGTCCCCGATTGCGCGCGGGCGAAGCCGAGCAGGACGGACAGGGTGGTGGACTTGCCCGCGCCATTGCCACCCAGCAAGGCGGTGATGCTGCCGGCGGGAACGGCAAGCGACAGGTCATCCAGCACGGTGTGGAGATCATAGATCAGGGTCAAGTCGTTGATAAGGATCGGATCGATCGTCGTCGGCATGCGTACCTCAAGCGTCGCGGGCGGACCCCATGCGACATCCGGAGCAATGTAACAAGATATCATTGACGATGATACATCATTACCGTCATAAGCCGCCGGGTTCTGGCCGCGCCCTAGGCGTCGCCGTGTCGTGCGAAGGGGAAATCGACTTGCGTATGTTCATGGGCGCCGCCTCGGCGGCGGGTGCCTTTCCGCTTGCCGTCGCCCTGTCATGCTCGGCGGCGTGGGCGCAGCCGGATGGCGACGTGCCTGCCGAGTCCGATCGCGACGAGATCACTATCACCGGTGTCCGCCAGTCGTATCGCGGCAACATCGCGGTGCGCGAGACGCCCCAGGCGATCACGACGATCGACGAGGCGGTGTTGCGGGACAACAACATCGTCCGTCTGACCGACGCGCTGGACCTGAACGCCTCGGTGGTGCGGCAGAACACGCTGGGGGGGCTGTGGGACAGCTTCGCCGTGCGCGGGTTCGCGGGCGACGAGAACCTGCCCAGCGGCTATCTGGTCAACGGGTTCAACGCCGGGCGCGGGTTCAGCGGTCAGCGCGACGTGGCGGGGATCGAGCGGGTCGAGGTACTGAAAGGGCCGGCGGCGGCGGTGCTGGGTCGGGGCGAACCGGGTGGATCGATCAATCTGGTCACCAAGCAGGCACAACTGGGGCGCAGCTTCGGCAGCGCCGCCGTCCAGTATCGCAGCTTTGACACCGTTCGGGCGGAGGCGGATGCGAACCTGGCGTTGACCGGCAACCTGACCGCGCGTCTGATCGGCTATGCCGAAACCGGGGATACGTTCCGCGATACGGTGGACCAGAAACGCTGGGGATTCCTGCCGTCGATCGGCCTTGGCCTGGGTGATGCGACGCGGTTGACCTATGATTTCGAGTGGACGCGGGTGGAGGTGCCGTTCGATCGCGGCATCGTCGTCCTCAACGGCGATTTCGACACGGTGCCGCGTACCCGCTTCCTCGGGGAGCCGAGCGACGGCGATACCGTCGCACGGGCCACCGGGCATCAACTGCGTCTGCAACATGATTTCAGCGATCGCTGGAGCGTGTCGATCGGGACCAGCCACCGCGACACCCGCCTGACCGGGGCATCGTCGGATGCGGAGACGGTACGGTCCCGGCAGAAGCTGTATCTCGATGGCCGATCATTGTCGCGGCAGCGGCGGACGCGGCGCTATACCTCCGAACACAGCGTGCTGCGCGCCGAGATCGCCGGCGAGTTCGAGACGGGGGCGTTGCGCCACCGGGTCCTGATCGGCGGGGATTACGACCATTTCGACACGGATCAGTTCTTCACCCGTTTTCGCGGGCCGGTGGTGACATCGGCGACGACCGATCTCGCGGGTTACGTGATCGACCTGCTGGACCCGGTATATGGTCGCTATCCCGTCCCCGTCACCGCGCCGATCACCAACCGGCTGGACGTGCAGCGGACCATGGGCGGCTATGTCCAGGATCAGATCAGCCTGACCGACCGGCTGCAGGTGCGGATCGGCGGACGATACGACGACTTCCTGCTGCGCGTCGACAATCGCCTGACCGGCGTGACGGGCAAGCGCCAGCGCAGCCGGTTCAGCCCGCAGGCGGGGATCGTGTACGAACTCGTCGATCCGGTGTCGGTCTATGCGGCATATGGCGAGGGATATCGCGCCAATATCGGCGCCGATGCCGCCGGCAACGTGTTCGAACCGGAGACGAGCCGATCGGTGGAGATCGGCCTGAAGCTGGCGTCGGCGGACGGTCGGCTGACCGGCACGCTGTCGGTATACCAGCTCCGGAAATCGAACGTCCTGGCCACCGATACGCTCAACCCCGGCTTTTCGGTGGCGATCGGCAAGGCACGCAGTCGTGGGGTCGAATTCGACCTCAACGGTCGCCTTCCCGGCGGTGTCGATATGCTGCTGAGCTATGCCTATACCGACGCCGAAGCCCGGTCGAGCGTGCTGGACCCCAATTTCTCCTTTCAGATCAGGCCGGGCGATCCGCTCATCAACATTCCCCGTCACAACCTGAATGCCCAGGCGGCGAAGCGGTTCGCGATCGGCACGCGCAAGGCGTCGCTGGGGGCCGGCGTGCAATATGTCGGAAAGCGCAACGGCGAAACCGGTACCGGCTTCACCTTGCCGTCGCACGTGCTGGCCCGCGTCTTCGGGCAGGTGGAGGTGACCGAGGGCGTCGAACTGTTCGGCACCGTCGCCAACCTGTTCAACGACCATTGGTACGCCAACAGCTACTCCCCCGTCTGGGTGCAGCCCGGCGCACCGCGCACCGCCACCATCGGGCTGCGTGCCGGCTTCTGACCCGGAGATCCTGTGCATATCCGTCATCGACCGATCCTCGCCGCTGCCCTGTTCGCCTGCGCGGCGGCGGCGGGGCAGACACCTGCCCCGCTTCCCGGCCTGCCCGCCGCGATCCTGCCGCCGGTGCTACCCTGGTCCGGTGCGAGCGAGCGGCTGATCGTGGCGCCGGACGATCCGTGGATCACGCCGGCGGAGCGCAGCGGTTTCGTCACCACACCGCGCCAGGCCGAAACACGGGCATGGCTCGAACGGCTGGATGCCGCCTCGCCGCTCATCTCGATCGAGACGTTCGGACGCACGGGCGAAGGCCGCGATCTGCTGCTGATCCGTGCGAGCAAGGGGGCCGGCAAGGACGGCACGCCCAAACCCGTCGTGCTGGTGCAGGCCGGCATCCATGCCGGCGAGATCGACGGCAAGGATGCCGGCCTGATGCTGCTGCGCGATATCGCGTTGCGCGGCAAGGACGCGCTGCTCGACCGCGTCGATCTGGTGTTCGTGCCGATCTACAATATCGACGGGCATGAGCGGATGAGCCGATGGAATTTCCCGGCGCTGCGGGGCCCGCTGGAAAAGGGATATGTCGGCAACGCCCGCAACATCAACCTGAACCGCGATTACGCCAAGGCCGACGCGCCCGAAACGCGCGCGATGATCGCCCTGCTCCGCCGGCTCGACCCGATCCTCTATATCGACTGCCATGTCAGCGACGGCTTCGACATGCAGTACGACATCACCTTCACCTATGCCGGCTGGGGCCGTTATGCCTATCATCGCGCGACCGCCGACTGGCTGACGGAACGGTTCGGCCCAAAGGTGATGCAGGTGCTGGACCGCGCCGGGCATATCCCCGCGATCTACCCCAGCCCGGTCGACACGCGGAAACCGGCCAGCGGCGTCCGCCAGGCCCCCGAAGGCCCCCGCTATTCGACCGGTTACGGCGATTTCATCGGTGTGCCGACCGTACTGGTCGAGAACCATATGCTGAAACCCTATCGGCAGCGCGTGCTGGCCACCTATGTGCTGCTGGAGGCGGCGCTGGAACTAGCGGCACGCGATGGCGATCGCATCGCCGCCGCCAAGGCAAGCGACCGGTCCAGCCGGCCGGCGACGATGCTGGCCCGCTGGCGACCGGCCGCGCAGCCGGTCGGCTGGGTCGAACGGTTCCGGGGTATCGCGTTCGATACCTATCGCTCACCCGCGACGGGCCGGATGGAACAGCGATGGACAGGCCGGCCGGTGACTTTCCGGATGCCTATCATCGGACAGGAACCGGTCCAGACGGTAACGTTACCCAGGGCATGGTGGGTGCCGGGCGAACAGGCCGAGGTGATCGATCGGCTGCGCCTGCACGGTATCCGTTTCGAGACGACGGCAGGTCCGCGACGCCTGCACCTCGACCAAGTTCGGTTGAATGAGGTGGTGGTGCAACCGGCGCAGGACGGCCGGCTGCCGATCAAGGCGTCGTTCGTCCATGAGCCTGTCATCGAGACCCTGCCCGTCGGCACGATCCGCGTTCCCGCCGACCAGCCGCTCGGTCTGCTGGCGGCAGCGCTGCTGGAACCGGAGGCGCCGGATTCGCTGCTCGCCTGGGGGTTCTTTCCCGAAATATTGTCGGCACCATCCCGCGCCGAGGATTTCGTCGAGGCACCGCTGGCGGAAGCATTGCTCGAACGGGATGCGACCATTCGGGCCGCGTTCGCCGCCAAGGTGGCGGCGGAGCCGGCGTTCGCGGCCGATGGCGCGCGACGCCTGGCCTGGTTGCGCGAACGCCTGCCCGGGCGCGACCGGTTCCATCATGTCTATCCGGTATGGCGCGAACCATGACCCCGGTCGGTCACTGGCTGGCCGGCTGGACTAATGGTGGCTGCATGGCCTAGATGCAGGACATGGATATCGACCCGCTTGCCACCGCCATCGACCGCGCCCGTGCCTTTGCCGCCACGGTCGATGCCGGCCATGTGATCGATGAGGCCACCGGCTTCACCGCCGACAATCTGCTGGCCCTGATCGCCGCAGCCGCGCCGCCGACCCGGGAGGACGCGATCGTCGACCAGCTGGGCGATCTCGCCTGACGACCGCCGGACGAGGTGGACCACGTCCGCCTGCAGTGAAAGACTGACCAGATGTGCAATCGCGCCCGCAATCTCGGCGAGCCGGAGGAGTTGTTCGAGCGATTCCGGATCGACTGGCTGACGCCCAAGCCGATGGACAACCGGTTCGATCCGCGGGAACTGCGCCCGTTCGGCCGGGCCTATGCCATCCGTCGCGAGGGCGATCGTACCGGGCTCGACGTGATGGAATGGGATGTGCTGGCGGGCGAGGCGAAACAGGCCGGTCGCAAGGTGGCGCAGACCAATGTCCGCAGCCTCCACCTGCCGCAATGGCGCTCGCTGGTGGCCGACCCCGCCAACCGCTGCCTGATCCCGCTGACCGAATTCTGCGAATGGGCGCGCAAGCCCACCGACCTCGGTGACGGCAAGAAGCCGATCAAGGGCGAAATGTGGTTCTCCGTCACCGACCAGCCGATCTTCGCGGTCGCCGGTTTTTGGCGGCAGGTCGGGGATCAACGGTATTTCGCGATGGTGACATGCGATGCGAACGATCTCGTCGCGCCCATCCATCCCAAGGCGATGATCACGATCCTGGCGCCCGAAGATCACGACCGCTGGTTGACCGGCGATTACGACGATGCGCGGGCGTTGCAGCGCCCCTACCCCGCGGCGCGGATGACGGTGCGGGGGCCGGTGTTCCCCACGCGCGAGGGATGATCGCGATCGATCGGGCGCTGGGTGGTCGATGGCGCACGGTACCCTGATCCCCGTTTCCGACCGGATATCATGGGGGCTGATCGTCGCGATGGTGGTCGCCTGCCTTCTCGCGATCGATGGACTGGGCTTTCAGGTCGATCCCGGACGCGCGATGCTTCCCGCCGGTGGACTGGCAATCCTTGCCGCTGCGATCGCGATCGGCAGGGTCGGTGGCCGCCCCCGTCTGGAGGCAGGGGCGACCGCCTTCCTTCAGATGACGCTGTTCACCATCATCGGCGTGGTCCTTTCCTACGCGCTGGCGGCGCGCGCGGGGCCGCTGTGGGACGATCGGCTTGCCGCGGCGGACCGGGCGCTGGGGTTCGACTGGCCGGCGGTCTTCCACACGGCCGACGGATCGGTCGCGGCGCTGTGGATCGGCGGCATCGCCTATCACAGCCTGACCGTGCAGATGATCGTCGCCATCGTGGTGTTGAGCGCCACCAGCCGGAACGACCGGTTGCGCATCGCCATCGCCGCCGCAATCCTGAGCGGGTTCGTCACCATCCTGATCTCCGGCGTGACGCCGGCGATGGGCAACGTGTTCGACCCTGCCCGCTATCGCCATCTCTGGCCCTCGGTCGCGTGGATGGAACAGGACATGCTGCGGGGCCTGCGCGTCGGCACTTGGCGGACGCTTGACCTCACCCAACTGATGGGGATCGTGAGCTTCCCCAGCTATCACGCCACCTTGCCGGTGATCCTGACCTGGGCCCAGCGCGACATACGGGGATGGCGGCTGGTCGCGCCGGTCTGGGCGGGGCTGACCATCGTGGCGACGCCGCTGTTCGGCGGGCATTACGGGGTCGACGTGGTGGCCGGCATCGCGCTTGCCGTGATGGCGCTCAAGATCGTGCCGACCCTCGTGCGCAACGGCACGGCATCCGGTACCAGCGGACCGGCCGGGTCGTCCCGTCAGTTCAGCGCCGCATCGATCGCCCCGGCGGCCGAGGAGGCACCACCGGCGGCGTTCATGGCGGCGGCAAGCCGGGACGCCGCCTCCCGGTAGCGCGGCTGGTCGATCACCCGTTCCAGCGCCAGCGCCAGCCGGCGGACCGACGCGGTCCGGGGGGACAGCACCTCTCCCGCGCCGGTCCATGCGACCCGTGCCGCCGTACCGGGTTGTTCGAACGCGATCGGCAGCGTGACGATCGGGACACCGGCGGCCAGCGCATCGAGGACGGTATTGAAGCCGCCGTGCAGGATCGCCGCCGCCGCATGACGCAACACCGCCTGTTGCGGCCAAATCGCCCGGACGAGCGGATCGCCGGGCAACCCTGCCGCCTCCGCCGCGCTCAGGCCACCGCCATGCCCGATCACCGCCCGCGCCCCGATCGCGGCGCAGGCTTGCGCCATCAGCACGAACAGCGATCGCCTCGCGCCCTGCAGGCTGCCGAGCGAACAGAACACCAGCGGCCGGCCATCGTCGGGCAGTTCGACGGGTTCGTCCGCGAGGTTGCGCCACGGTGCCCCGTAGCGGAACTGCGGCGGCAGGCTGCGACGGGGATAGTCCAGCGCCTGCGGGCATTGCGCCACATAAAGGCGGGGGACAGGCGCGGCCTCCGGCAGGTTCCAGACCGCACGATGCCTGTTCAGGACATCGGCGACCGGCCGCATCAGCCGTTCGGATACCCGGTAGCCGCCCCGGTTGCGAAACCGGCCGATCGCATCGTCACGGTACCGCCATCCGAGGAAAGGCGGTGGAACATCCTCCTCACCCAGCAGGGGCAGCCCGGTCACGCTGACGATCATCGGCAAGCCCAATGTCTGGGCGATCAGTGCCCCCGCCGGCTCTGCCGAATCCGCGATCACCGTATCGGCACCGATATGGCGCAGCACGGACGGCGCATGGTTCAGCAGCCGTTCGCTAATCGCCGCCGTCGCCCGGATCATCCGGGTCAACCCGACTGGTCCGGTCGGGGCGGCGAGCGTGGCGTTGAAGCGCCGCAGCGATCGCTCGACCTCGATAACATCAGAAATCGCGGCAAAACCGATCCGGGGATCGCTGACCAGCGGCGCGACGTCCGACTGGTGGACGATCGTGACGCGGTGCCCCAGATCCATCAACGCCGATCCCAGCACCTGCAAGGGATTGACATGACCCGGCGTCGGCGGGGCGATGATGGCGAAGTGCCGACGCCCCGTCATGCCGCCGACACCTTCTTAACGCGATCCATGGGCATGACGGGTTCCGGACGGACAGGGGATGGATACGCAGACGGCGCTGCGCCCTATCGCCGAATTTCGCCGCGAACATTAGCGTCGATCAAACCCGGAAAACAATAGATTTTCAGCCGGCTACCCGCCTCACGACGGGCGCCCACGTCGTCTCAACGCCGGCCGGGCGCCGGTCGCGATCTATATCAGAGAGGATTTCCGCTTGGGCGCCTCCTCGCCTTCGGTGCTGGTCTGTCCCTTGTCCAGCGTATCGCTCGGCCGGCGCGCATCACCGTCGTTCTGATGTTCGGTGGACAGGTTGGGACGGTCTGTCTCGGTAGTGGGCTTGATCGGGTCGGTCATGATCGCTCTCCTTGATACCTCAGCCAACGACGCGAAGAATGACGTGTTCCCCGCCTGTCCGTTGATCCGGATCGCATTACCCGTTCGTCCACCGGCGTGGTGACCGTTCGACGTCCATGACGTTGCCGGACCTGACTTGTTTCAGAACCGGGGGCTATCACACCGGCGCCGATCGATACGCCGTCAACCCTGACGACCGGACAAACGGGAACGGCGAAGCCGGCATGACGATGGCGAATGGAAAAGCGGATGATCGGCGGTCGTGGTGTTGCAATCGTCGGGCGCAAACGGTTAAACGGCCGCCCTGCCCGGTTAGCACAGCTGGTAGTGCGTCCGATTTGTAATCGGGAGGTCATCCGTTCGAGCCGGATACCGGGCAGGGGTATCCCGCAGGTGATTGCCCCCTTTGGTTAACGACGGTCGAGTACATTGTCCGCTTGTCGGATTTTAATCGAGTTGCGGAGCCGCTAATTGCCCCATTCAGCCGCCTTGCCGAATGGTAAAGCTATAGGCAACCACACCCATCACCATGAAATATGCCTATAAATTCTGAAATAGACTTTTCCCGATCACTCATTCTCATCGTACCGATTTGATACGGAGACAATTTCAGCTCTTTCACGGTCTTTACACATCATGATGATTGAATAGATGCCTGATTATAGACCTGTCCAATTTGACGGGGTGTAATGGGGGCACGATGAATTTTCTACACGTTGCGACATTCAGTTTAGCCTTGAGCGCAGCAATGCCCGCGCAGGCGGCAGTGGTGTTCGATGGCAACAAACCGAACGGCGTCATCGGCGACCGGATGGATCAGTGGTATATCACCGCCGATGATTTCACGGTCGGCAGCGCCCAGACGCTGCGCTCGATCAGTTTTTCAGCGTATCAGTACAAGCCATCGATCGATACGCTCGGACCGGCCATGGATCAGCGGTCGCTGACCTACTGGATCATTGCGGACAATGCCGGCAAGCCTGGACAGGTGTTGGCGCAGGCGGCAGCTAAAGATGTGCGCTTCACCGCCACCGGCCAACAGGGCTATCAGGTCGAAAAGGCCAACAATTATCCCCGCAGCATCGTCGAGTTCAATCTTGCCGCCGATTTCGCCGCGGCGCCTGGCCAGAAATACTGGCTCGCGCTGCAGTTCGATGGTCCGGGCACGATCTATTGGGAAACTGCGGATCGACGCGACGCCAATGACGATGCCTATTTCATCGCCACGTCGTTTAATACCGTGACGGACGTCAATCTGTTCGCGCCGGAAAAGAAGACCCCAGGCTGGGTCAGGACCACGGGCATCTACGGCAATCATGCCTTCTCGCTCGACACCGCACGCCTGTCGGGGACCGATGCGGTGAGCGCGGTGCCGGAACCCGCCACCTGGGCGATGATGCTGGTCGGTTTCGGCATGGTCGGCGCGGTGGCTCGCTATCGGCGGCGTCGGACCGTGGTGCGTTTCGCCTGATATCCGATCGTCCCGATCGATCGTCGAATAGTCACAGGGCGTCTTCCTTATGGATGACGCCCTGTTTTCGTATTGACGCCCATCGTCCCGCAGATCGGTCCTGCTACGGTCACCGTCGCCCGAACAGCTTCTCCACGTCGGCCATTTGCAGCTTCACCCAGGTCGGGCGGCCGTGATTGCACTGGCCCGAATGGGGCGTCGCCTCCATTTCGCGCAGGAGCGCGTTCATCTCCGCGACCGACAGGGTACGGCCCGCCCTGACCGAGCCGTGGCAGGCCATCGTCGCCGCGACGTGATCGAGCCGTTCACGCAGCGACAGCGCTTCGTCGAACGCGGCGAGTTCGTCGGCGAGATCGGTGACGAGGCCCTTGGGATCGGCCTGCCCCAACAATGCCGGCGTGGTGCGGACTAGCATCGCGTGAACGCCGAACCGCTCCAGTTCCAGCCCGAATTCCGCAAGTTCCGGCGCGCGCGCCTCCAGCCGGTCGCACGCGGCCTCGTCGAGTTCGACCACTTCCGGCAGCAGCAGCGCTTGGGCGGCGATGCGACCGCCGGCCAGCGCGGCGCGCATCCGTTCCAGCACGAGGCGTTCATGCGCGGCATGCTGGTCGACCAGCACCAGCCCATCCTCCGCCTCGGCCACGACATAGGTCTTGGCCACCTGCCCGCGCGCGACGCCAAGCGGATGGGTGGCGGTTTCGGGCGGCGGCGCCCAGGCCGGCTCGGCGCGCGCCTGCGGCGGGGCGGTGAAGAAGTCCGTGCGGCGTTCGAACACGCTGCCCTGCGCCGGTGCGGGCCACGACGCCGGACTGGGGCTGTTGGGCATTGCGGGTTCGGGTTGCCACATGCCTAGCGCCGCACCGGCCGGTCGCTGCACCACCCGGTGCCCCGCCTCGTCCAGCGCACGTCGAAGGCCGGAGACGATCAGGCCACGGACCAGCGCGGGATCGCGGAACCGCACCTCCGTTTTGGCGGGATGGACGTTCACGTCGACCTCGGTCGGCGGCAGGTCGAGGAACAACGCCACCACCGCGTGGCGATCACGTGGCATCATCTCGGCATAGGCGCCACGGATCGCGCCGATCAGCAACCGGTCCTTCACCGGCCGCCCGTTGACGAACAGATATTGATGGTCGGCCACGCCGCGGTGGAAGGTCGGCAAGCCGGCAACACCGCCCAGCACCAGATCGTCACGCACCCAGTCGATCGTCACGGCATTGTCGGCGAGCGCCCGGTCGGTCAGCGCGGCGACGCGTTGCGGCCGACTGTCCGCCGCCGCGACGGTCAGGACCCGGCGGCCGTCATGCTCGACCGAGAAGGCGACATCGGGGCGTGCCATCGCCAGCCGGCGGACCGCATCCAGGCACGCGGCATATTCGGAGCGGGCGGAACGCAGGAACTTCCGCCGCGCCGGCACCCGCGCGAACAGTTCCTCCATGACGATTCGCGTGCCGGGCGGCAGCGCCGCCGGCCCCTCCGCCACCACGGTGCCATTGTCGACGACACGGCGCCAGCCATCGGCCCCGGCCGGGCGACTCTCGATCGTCAACCGTGCGACACTGGCGATCGAGGGTAGCGCCTCACCCCGGAACCCCAGCGTCTCGACCGCCTCGATCCGCTCGTCGGGCAGTTTGGATGTGCAGTGCCGCTGCAGGGCCATCGCCAGTTCGGGCGGGGTCATGCCGCAACCGTCATCCGCCACCTCGACGCGGTTGAGACCCCCTTCCGCCAATGTCACCGCGATACGGCTCGCCCCCGCATCGAGGGCGTTCTCGACCAGTTCCTTCAACGCGCTGGCGGGCCTTTCCACCACCTCACCGGCGGCGATGCGATTGACGAGATGCTCGGGGAGGCGGCGTATTGACACGGGCAAGGCTGTAGCCCAAGCGACGGCATCCCGCGACCCCGCTAACCATGACGATCCATCCGGCAGCTCATGTGCAGGCGGTGTTCCGTGGGATGCCCTGCGACCGGTCGCCGGTACTCCGGCGGCATGTGATGGACCTGCGCTCAATGAAGTTGCCCCGTTTCTTCAAATTCATGTCGCACGACATGGCGATCGACCTCGGTACCGCCAATACGGTGGTGTACGTTCGCGGTCGCGGTATCGTGCTGAACGAACCGTCGGTCGTTGCGGTCGAGACGATCAACGGACAGAAGCGCGTGAAGGCGGTGGGCGACGACGCCAAGCTGATGATGGGCAAGACCCCCGGCAATATCGAGGCGATCCGCCCCCTGCGCGACGGCGTGATCGCCGATATCGACGTCGCCGAGCAGATGATAAAATACTTCATCCAGAAGGTGCATGGCCCCCGCAAGTTCGCGCGCTGGCCGGAAATCGTGATCTGCGTGCCGTCGGGATCGACCAAGGTGGAACGTCGCGCGATCCGTGATGCCGCCTCCAACGCCGGTGCCAGCCAGGTGTGGCTGATCGAGGAGCCGATGGCCGCCGCGATCGGCGCCGACATGCCCGTGACTGAACCGATCGGCAGCATGGTCGTCGACATCGGTGGCGGCACCACCGAAGTGGCGGTGCTGAGCCTGCGAGGCCTTGCCTATACCACGTCCGTCCGGGTGGGTGGCGACAAGATGGACGAGGCGATCGTCAGCTATGTCCGCCGCAACCACAATCTGCTGATCGGCGAGGCGACGGCGGAGCGGATCAAGCATCAGGTGGGCTGCGCGAAGCCGCCGGCGGACGGGATCGGCCAGATCATCTACATCAAGGGCCGCGATCTGGTGAACGGCGTGCCCAAGGAAATCCAGATCAGTCAGGGCCAGATCGCCGAGGCGCTGTCCGAGCCAGTCGCGACGATCGTAGAAGGCGTGCGGGTCGCGCTGGAGAACACGGCGCCCGAACTGGCCGCGGACATCGTCGATCAGGGCATCGTGCTGACCGGCGGCGGCGCATTGCTTCAGGGGCTGGACGAGGTGCTGCGCGACGAGACGGGGCTGCCCGTCACCGTGGCGGAAAACCCGTTGACCTGCGTCGCGCTCGGTACCGGGCGTGCGCTGGAAGATCCGATGTTCCGCGGCGTGTTGCAGAACGGCTGACGCCACCAGGCCCCAACCAGACTAGGGGGGAATGGCGCATGGCGCCTGCCCACGACCGGCGCACAGGCTTTTCGCGGCGACGGCAATACGGGATGTTCCTGGGCTATGTGCTCGCCATCGCCGGTGCGGTGGTGGGTGCGGTGCTGCTCGTCGCCAGTACATTCAACCCGCCGCTGTTCGCGGGCCTGCGGATGACGGCGGCAGCGGTGACGGCGCCGGTATCGTCCGGCCTCGCCGCGCTGGGATCGGCGGGGGCGACGGTGACCGGCGCGATCAACGGCTGGGTGTTCGCCCATGCCGAGAATGCCGCCATGAAGCGCGAACTGGCGATCACCCGGCCGTTGCTGATGCAGGCGCGGACGATCGCCTATGACAATCGCCGGTTGCGGACCTTGCTGGCGGTACGCGACCGCACGGCGCAACCCGTGGTGGCGGCACGGCTGGTCAGTTCCACCGCGTCGAGCGGCCGGCGTTTCGCCCTGCTCGACGCCGGGCGCCTCCACGGCATCGAGATCGGCATGCCCGTGCGTGGCCCGGACGGCCTGATCGGTCGCGTGACGGAGACGGGGCCGAACGCCGCGCGTGTGCTGCTGTTGAGCGACACCGACAGCATCGTGCCGGTGCGGCGTACCCGTGACGGCCTGCCCGCGATCGCCGCCGGACGCGGCGACGGGCTGGTCGATATCCGGTCGGTCAACACCACCAATGTCCGGTTCGATGCGGGCGACGTGTTCGTCACCTCGGGGACCGGCGGGCTGTACACCCCCGGCGCCCCGGTGGCACACGTGATCGCGAGCGGGGCGGACACGGTATCGGCCCGGACCTTCGCGCATCCCGATACGCTGGACTTCGCATTAGTCGAGCGGCCCTTCATCCCGGTGCCACCGCCCGCCGGCCTGCCTACCGCCACTGCCCGATGACGGGGGTGGCCCGATGACCGAAGCGGACAGCAACCCCTTCGCCCCCACCCTGCCGCCCGGCCGCGCCCGCGCCCTGCCCTGGGCGACGGTGATGGCGGGATCACTGGTCACGATCCTGCCCATCGTCGCGACCGTGCCGATCATACCACCCTTCGGCCTGCTGATGTTGCTCACGTGGCGGCTGCTGGCCCGGTTCGCCCTCCGGCCTTGGGCCGCGGCGCCGCTCGGCTTCTTCGACGATCTGGTCAGCGGCCAGCCGCTGGGTTCGGCGGTGTTGCTGTGGTCGCTGTGCTTCATCGGTATCGATCTGATGGAGCGTCGGCTGGTGTTTCGCGACTTTCGACAGGACTGGCTGATCGCGAGCGGGGCGATCTTGTTCTGCCTCGCGCTGGGGCGGATACTGGCGGTGCCGGTTCGGGCGCAGGTCGATGCCGCGCTGCTGATGCAGGCCGCCGCGACGATCTGCCTTTTCCCCGCCGCGGCACGTTTGGTCGCCTGGATCGATCGCAAGCGGGGCATGGCATGAGGCGTTCGCCGACGATCGTGACCGAGGCGATGCAGGCGTACAGTTTCTCGCGACGGGCGTGGCTGCTGGGTGCCGTGCAGGCGGGGTTCGGCACCATGCTGGTCGGTCGCATGGGATGGCTGGCGATCGCCGAAAACGACCGCTATACCGCGATGGCGGAGAGCAACCGTGTCAACGCCACGTTGGTGCCGCCGCGGCGGGGCTGGCTGATTGACCGGCACGGGGTGCCGATCGCCAACAACCGCACAGACTTCCGCGTCGACATCATCCCTGACCGTCTGCGTGACGAGGAGGCCGAACGGGTGCTGCAGGCGCTGGCGCGCATCCTGCGGCTGCCTCCCGAAGAGGTCGAGCGGGTGCGGATCGATCTGCGCCACGCCGCCGGGTTCCAGCCGGTGCAGGTCGCCGAAAAGCTGGACTGGGAACGGTTCGCCGCGGTCAGCGTCCACCTGCCCGAATTGCCGGGCGTACAGCCGACGCGCGGCTTCGCCCGGCATTATCCCGGTGGCGCCGCGGTCGCGCATCTGACCGGTTATGTCGGCGCGCCCACCGCGGAGCAATTCAAGGAGACGCGAGATCCCCTGCTGGTCACCCCTGGTTTCAAGCTGGGCAAGGACGGGCTGGAAAAGTCGCTGGAGGCACGGCTGCGCGGGCAGGCCGGGGCCAAGCGGGTCGAGGTGACCGCGCGGGGCAAGCTGGTCGCCGAACTCGCCACCCGGCCCGACGTGCCGGGCAAGAACACCCGGTTGACGATCGATGCCGGGCTTCAGGAATATGCCGCGCGCCGACTGGGCACCAACTCCGGCTCCACGGTGGTGATCGATTGCCGCACCGGCGAGATGCTGTGCATGGTGTCGATGCCGGCCTATGATCCCAACAGCTTCTCGGACGGGATCAGCCATCTCGAATGGCAGATGCTGTCCGACAACGACCACGTTCCCCTGATGAACAAGGTGACACAGGGGCTGTATCCGCCCGGTTCCACCGTCAAGCCGATGAACGCGTTGGCATTGCTGGAAGCCGGGGTCGCGTCGACCGACCGGATCAACTGCACCGGGGCGATGCGGGTCGGCACCGGCGTGTTCCATTGTCACAAGCGACATGGACATGGCCCGCTGGACATGAAGGGCGCGGTCGCCCAGTCGTGCGATATCTATTTCTACGAGATGATCCGCCGCATGGGGTATGACCGGATCGCGCCCGTGGCGCGGGCGGTGGGGCTGGGCCAGAAGTTCGACCTGCCCTTCGGTAGCCAGCGTTACGGCACCGTACCCGACAGCGCGTGGAAGCTGGCGAAGTACAAGGATCGCTGGACCGTCGCCGATGGCCTCAACGCCTCGATCGGGCAGGGTTACGTCCTTGCCAATCCGCTGCAACTGGCGGTGCTGGCCGCGCGTCTCGCCTCCGGGCGGGCATTGCAACCCAGTCTGCTGGCGTCGCAGGTGCATCATGATGCCCCCGCCCTGCCCTTCCAGTCCGAACATCTGCAACTGGTGCGGGAGGCGATGTGGGGCGTGGTCAACGGCGGCGGTACCGGCGGTGCGGCGAGGATGAACGTTCCCGGCATCAGCCTGGCGGGCAAGACCGGCACCGCGCAGGTCCGCCGCATCACCATGGCCGAACGGCGCAGCGGCGTGCTCACCAACGGGCAATTGCCATTCAAGATGCGCGACCACGCCTTGTTCGTCGGCTTCGCGCCGGCGGATAATCCGCGCTATGCGATCTCCGTCGTGCTGGAGCATAACGGCCATACCGTCCGCAATCTCGACACGCCGATGATCGGACGCGACATCATGACCTGGCTGTTCGATCGCGACCGCGCGATTGCCAGCCTGGCCGCGATCGAACCGAGCTGGGGCGGCGACATCGCCACCCGCATGGCGGCGGACGAAGCCGCCTATCGGGCCGCGCACCGCCCTGCCCCGGCAGCGGCGGCGACCAAGACCGATGCCGTCGTGCCCAGCGATGCCCCCGCCGTCGAGGCGGCGACCGATCTCGCCAACCAGACCCAGGCCGCCATGGCGAACGGCATCGATACGCCGGCCGACGAAGGCACGACGGAGCCAAATCCATGAGCCGCAGCCTTGTTCCCGAACCGCTGGCGAAGCTGCCCTGGATGATACTGCTGCTGGTCGCGGCGATCCAGGGGTTCGGCCTGGTGATGCTGTATTCCGCTGCGGGCGGCAGTCTGCGTCCGTGGGTGATCCCCCAGGGCGTACGGTTCTGCGCCTTTTTGGCGGGCGCTATCGTGGTGTCGCGCATACCCGTGGAATGGTTCAGGCGGTTCGCTTTTCCGGCCTATGTCGCGTTGGCGCTGGCGCTGATCGCCGTCGATGCGATCGGCGAAGTCGGGGGGGGCAGCAGACGCTGGCTCGACCTGGGTGTCATCCGCCTTCAACCATCCGAATTCATGAAGCTGTCGGTCGTGCTGGCGTGCGCCCGCTTCTACGAGATGCTGCCACCGGGGGAGACACGCCGGTTTGCGGCCGTGTGGCCGCCGATCGTGTTGATCGCGATCCCCGCCGCGTTCGTAATGCTTCAGCCCGATCTCGGCACCGCGTTGATGATCTGCGCGGGCGGCGCCACGGTGATGTTCCTCGCCGGCATCCCGCTCCGCCTGTTCGTTGGCGGGGCGCTGGCGGTGGCGGTGGCCGCACCGCTCGCGGTCAGTTTCCTGCTCCACGATTACCAGCGCAACCGGGTATTCATCTTCCTCGACCCCGAAAGCGATCCGCTCGGCACCGGCTATCACATCAGCCAGTCCAAGATCGCGATCGGATCGGGCGGTGTCTGGGGCAAGGGATTCCTCAACGGCACACAAAGCCATCTCGACTATCTGCCCGAAGGCCATACCGATTTCGCCTTTGCCACCATGGCGGAGGAATGGGGGCTGGTTGGCGGCATTGCCCTGATCGCCGCGTTCCTGATCGTGGTGCGCTGGGGGATCGAGGTCGGCCAGCAGGCGAAGACGCGCTTCGCCCGGCTGACCGCGGCGGGGCTGTCGATGACGATTTTTTTCTACGTCGCGATCAACCTGTCGATGGTGATGGGGCTGGCGCCCGTCGTCGGTATCCCGCTGCCGCTGTTCAGCAACGGCGGATCGGCGCAGATGACGGTGCTCCTGTGCCTGGGCGTTCTGATGGCGATCGACCGACAAAATCGTCGTTCCACGGCATGGTGAGGCAAAAAAGGGTTTGCATCACCCCGAACCATCGCTAAAGACGCGCTTCCCCGATGCGGCGGCCGCCCACCAAGCGCCACTTGAACCGCCCGGATATGGACGCATAGCTCAGTTGGTAGAGCAGCTGACTCTTAATCAGCGGGTCCTTGGTTCGAGCCCAAGTGCGTCCACCACCTTTTTCCAGCGATTACACTGGCAGACCCTTGCATTGACATTCGTGGAACCTATGCTGTCATTGCAAGGATTTTGCCGCTTTTTGCATGACGACTTAAGTGTCCATGCGAGCGCGTTAACCAAAACCGGCCGCCTTGCGGACGCCCCGCGCTAGCGCTTCCCACGCGACAGGCCGTGGCATCAGAATGAATTCGACGGTCGGTCCATGTATCGATTTGAACGCGCAACTCCCACGGGATGCACTGGCCTAACCTGATTTCGAGATTCGTAGGATCGAGGTCGAGAGCGGTGCGGTACAATCGCCCCCATCCCTCGAGAGACGCCCTTCATGCGGCGGTAGGTCTGTCGAGCAGGATCGGGGCAACGGGTCGAGTGCCCCTTCAGATCAAGCATGCCAATTCTGACGGTGGCAGCCGACCGTCGATTCCGCGGCATGTCGAACGATGGCGATTCGCTTGCCGAAGGAATGTCCGGCCCACCGTGTCGAAAGGTTCGCGTCGTGAAGGCGACGCCTATGACGTCTCCCTGGGGCCGGCCGTATCGCCGCCTGCGACATCCATCGTCTTCACATTCGGTCACGGGATATCCTACGGTCGAGATCAGGATGACGGGAGCGGCGGGATGGGAAGTGTTCGGACGGGATCGATCGGGATCGTCATGGCTGTGTCGGCCGTGGCCACGTCGTCGGTCGGCCATGCCGAGTGGTTTCGCGTGACGACGTCGAGCGACGGATCGGCCTACTCCGTCGATCCAGAACGAGTGAAGACGGTCGGCACCCGCAGACAGGTCTGGCTGAAGGGCGATCACGGCGGCAACCGCATCGAGAAGGCGCGGTCGTCAATGACGCTGCTGAGGATCGACTGCTCGGCCTCCACCATGAAGACGCTCGCCAACGCCCGGTACGATTCGTTCGGCAAGACGATCTCGAGCCGCAGCTTTCCGGACTACGGAGTCGGCTACGAGCCGATCACACCCGAAACCATCGGTGAGGCGGTCGCGCGGACGGTCTGTCCCGAGGCGGGGGATGGGGCATGATGGGCGTCGGCACGAAGACCTGTCCCCGTTGCGCGGAACGCGTGAAGGCGGCGGCCGAGGTCTGCCGCTACTGTGGCCACGAGTTCGACGACGAGCGGTCCGGCCGGCCAGCGGAAGGCGCGACCACCGAGGATGCCGATCCCATGTATGCCGACCGTCGGCCTCGTCCCTACGTGATCGGCGCGGTGGTGCTCGTCGCGATCCTTGTGGCCGTGGTTCTCGGCTGGGCGATGTCCCCGACCGTCCAAGACGGACGGACGAAGCCGGCCGCGGCGAGCCGAGGCAGTCCCGCCGCATCGCCGACGCCAGTCCACATGGCCGGGCCCGAACTGGCCAAGGGCGAGACGCTGGAATGGAGCCCCGAGACAGCGCCGCCCGAGACGGTGCGACAGGTGGGGACGCTGGTCGTGCGGATAACGCGCAAAACCGAGGACGACATGGTGGCGCCGATCGTCACGGTGTCGCGTGGCGACGACTCCGTCGTCATGACCGGCGAACTGGTCGGCCCGACCTACACGCATCGCGTATCGGCCGTCGGCAACATCGCCGGCGCCGGACCCGTCGTCATGCTGCAGAGCTTCAGCGGCGGTGCACACTGCTGCAACCGGGTCCAGCTGGCGGGGCTTTCCGGCGGCCGGATGAAGGTCGTTGACCTCAGGTCGTGGGACGGGGACGGAATGGGGGTGCCGACAGATCTGAACGGCGACGGCGTGGCCGACTTCGTGGAGCGCGACAACGCATTCCTCTACGCTTTCGCCGCCTATGCGATGAGCTACGCGCCACCGACCGTCCTCAACGTGACCGGCGGCCGGGTCGTCGACGTGTCGAAGCGGCGGGGCTACCGCAGGCTCTTCCTAGAGGAGATGGCGAAGGCGGGCGAGACGTGTCGCACGGCGGAGGACGGCATGAGCCGGAACGGGGCCTGCCCGTCCTACGTAGCGTCGGCCGCCCGGGTCGGCAGGCTCGACGAGGCCTGGGCCGACATGGTCCGCTCCTACTCGGCGACTGAGGACTGGGAGTATCCGACGGGGTGCATCGTGCGAACCACCGGCGAATGCCCGGAAGCGTCCCGAATAGTCTACAAGAGCTACCCGGAGGCCCTGCTCGCGTTCCTGAAGGAGCATGGCTACGTCGCCGCCGGCTGGACGCCCGGTGACGCTTCCATGCCCGAAGGGGATGGGCAGCCTGCCGTGGATCGGCCGACATAGGCAGGATCGCCGGCATGTCGCCGGCCCCAACCTGACGACCTGACATCCGACCGGTGCCGCGAGCGGATGTCTCGTCCATTGAACGATGACGGGAGTGAGCCGGATGGCCATCGGACTGGTATCGCGCCTGCTGCGGGCTCTAGACGGACGCCAGAGGGAAGACGACCCGGCCACGCCGGACGAGCCGCCCCGCCCCGGCCCCTCCACGGGGGCCTTCCGACAGATACTATCGGCGGCGAAAGCGATGAAGTACCATCACGGCGTCGATCGGACCGCCGGAGACTACTTCCACCTGAACCTGGGGCACGTCCTCGCGCTGCGCTACCATGAGGAGGGGCGGACCGATCCCGAATACGGCGTGCTGGCCCAGGCCCTGCGCCTTTACTGCAGTCCGGTCGCCGTCCGACAGTTCCATGCCCAGGCGTCCGGCCTCGGCAAGCCGATGCCGTTCTCGATCGATGCCGATGGGGGCTTCCACGATGCTCCCGGATCGCAGATCGTTCCGGTCATCGACTTCCACGGCGTGGCGGCCGATCAGGCACGGACGGGGGGCATGACACGGGAGTCGGGGCCGTTCATAGGCGCCGCCGGCGAGCTATGGGATGCCGGCATGGACGGCGTTCCTGAGGACGACCCCGCAGTGATACGGCCTCGGGAGGACGTACGGCGGCTCCTCTCCGGCGATGACGGCCATCGGCTTCTTCACCTTCAGGCCTGACCCGACTGGTCGAAGCACGGGCCAGTCCATGCCGTAGATCGATGCATCGGATGCCCCCCCCACCCGCCGAGCCGCGCGTAGACCGTCGCAGGACGAACAGGGTCAGCAGATATGAGGTCGCCGATGACGACCGTGGCCAGAGGATTCTGCGCCTCCACGCTCATGCCGTGGCCGAGCCTCATCGGTACGAACCCGAAGCCCGCCACCGGCACCGTCATCGCGACGGGCCGCAGGCGTGCGCGCCCGCCGTCATGGGCGGCTTGGACGCGCGACATGCGGCGTCAGGCTGGACGGTCCCGGCCGCAACGTTCGAATCCCCGCGTTCGTTTGACACGATGCCCACTGTCGGATCCCTTCTGCCGAACGGCTTCTGAACTCCGCCTTATCGTCCAGGCAAGCCCGACGTGATGACTGTCCGCCGCCGGTGCGAGGGCAGCGCGCTTACCGTTGGCCACAGGGATCGCCCATCAACGCGTCGATACCGAGACCTGACCAACATCGAACTCGATGGCCGTGCTTCCATCGACGTGCTCGACGCCTGTGACGACGTAGTCCCGATCGACGAACAGCGGATGCGCGACGAGCGAATCGAGCCGCCGTCCCACGCAGGTCGACAGCGCGGTCGCTGGCATTTGTACCTTGAGCAGGACCCTCGCCCGCCCCGCCACGGTCGAGAGTTCAAAGGATTCGCCCCGCATGATGACCTCGAGCGACGGTCCGGAGACCGCGACCTGCACCCAGTCCGCCAAGGCGCCGTCGCTGACGATGGCGTCGCCGATCCGGTAGGGGAGCGCGTATGCGTCCGACTGCTGCCCACGGGGCCGCCGCCCCCTCCCGCCGAACATCGGGATGCGCCACTGCATCAAGGGGATCGGCTTCCTGTCACGCCCCGCAAGGGACGGCCATGCCTGGGACGGACGCAGGCTGTGCAGGGCGCTGGCCAGGTTCGACCCGACCATCGCCAGCACCTCGGGCACCGGCGTCGACATCGACTGCACGGCGACCTCCAGATAGTCGCGGAACGAGGCGAGGCGCATCGAGTCGGAGAGACGGTCGATCGTCTGCATCTCCTCCCGCGCCCTGACGCCGGCTAGATGGAAGGGGTTGCGGTCGCGATCACCGCCATCGTCAGCGCCTGCCTCGATCATGACGGCCATCCACCGCCCTCCAGCACGAGGGTAAGGAGATGCTGGGTCAGCGCGGAGGCGCCCCTCTCGTACGCGAGCCGCGTCCAGTCATCCCAGCGATCGACGCGCCCGGCGAGCCATCCGAAGAAATCGTCACGGGCCGGCGAGGCGGCGAAGGGATGCGACCACATGACGGAACGGGTGGGCATCCGCGCGGCCGTCGCGATCCCCGTCAAGGTCACGACGTGCGATCCTCCGATCCTCTCGCGGGCGAACACGTGGGGGCGGCGGGCGACGCTGCGTTCAAAGGCCTGGAGCGCCGTTTCGCGGGCGACGCCGGGAGCGTCCCGGTCGGCCGCGCCGATCGCCTCGACGATGTCGGCGAAGGGCAGATCGATCCAATCGGGGTCGCGGGTCGCCCGCAGCATGAGCATAACGGACCGGCCATCGCCTGACAGCCGGGCGTCGAACACGTTCCGATCCCCCTCCGTTGCCGTGAGACCGACGGAGGCGAGCCAGCACCGGTAGAAGCGCCAGTACATGAGATCACCGCCGAGCAGGTCGTGCATCGTCTCCTGGCCGTACGCGTCCCGCCGATCAATGGCGTTGAGAATCCGCAGGAGCAGCTCCTGCTGCTCGGACTTGAGGGCGACGGCCGGAAACCGGAGGTGGCCATGCCAGAAGGCATCGCGCACGCTGTGCCAGCGCCGCCCGTCCTCGTCCTCCAGCGCGCCGTCGGACATGCGCAGCCACCATCCCCACGGCAAATCGCCGGCGTTATCGGACCGAACCATCACCGCCCCCCCGCGCCGGGGTCGAGCGAGATTGGCGGCGGCGGGGGGCCGTCGCGAGGTGGCGCGGGTTCGCCGTCGGCGATCGCCCGAAGCTGGGAGGCGAGATTGCGCACCTCGCGGTACACGTAGCCGTCGTCACGGTACTCGCCGCCGATCTCCGCCGCCATGAAGGGTTGGTGGTCCTTCGCGCGTCCCGGCACGACGTCATAGGCATGGTCGCAGTCGAAGCCGAACCACCAGGCGTGCGCGTCCTCCACCCGGTAGTCGGTCGCATGGGCGATCGGCTCGTATCGGACCTGGCCCCGCGGGACGTGGCAGATGCGCCTGGCATCGGCGGTGATGCGACGTTCCGGGGTAGGACCGTCCTCGCAGATCCTGCCGTAGGTGAGGCCGCCGTGGACCTCGATGCCGAAGTCGACCGGAACGGCCTCGTATTTCCATCCCCACAGGGGATGATCGCGGGGAATGCCGACGTACCCGGAAAGATGGCCGCCATCGGTGGCGCGCATCATGATGCATTCGTAGCCGGTGGCGGGATCGCGCCACGCCACTTTGTCCGCCTCGCCCAGCCTCCGGCCTTCCTCGCTCGACCTGCCGCTGTCGGCGACGTAGTAGATTTCGTCGGCGTCGATGACGCCCGCGCTGGTGAGGTACGATCTGCCGGTGACGAGCGTCGTGTCGCCCTCCCGGACGAGCTCGCCGCCCGAGCCGACGATCTTGGCGACCGCCTGGGTCGAGCCGATGGCCCGCTCGGCCGCCTCGCCCGTGAGGGGCACGATCGCCGTGGTCTTCTTCTTCGCCATTTCCATTCTCCTTGGTGATGATGTCGTTCGGTGCTGCCGACTTCCGCATGCGGGTCGGCGCGCGTCCGGGCTGAGGGGATGCGGTCGTCAGATGAAGCGGGTGCTCGGCGTCACGCGCTCGAGATCGGGGCAGATCGCCTTGGCGTTTGCCCCGATCGCGTAGACGTTGGCGGCGAGCCAGCACTGCTCCTGCACGAGATCGGCGTCGGCAACTTCGCAGCCCCAGACCTTGCGGTCGGCATCCCAGCGGTATCCTCGGCCGCGCAGCAGGTCCTTCACGCCGAAGTCGGCGCCCTTCGCCCGCACGATCCAGCTGGGACTGGAGCCCCGCTCGATCATCTCCGACAGCGCGGTGCGGCCGCCACCGTCGCGGTGGCGGAGCATCTCGATCAGCGCGTCGACGTCGGCCGAGGCGCGGTGGCCGCAGTGATAGAAGCCGTTTTGCACGAGGAGGTAGCCGAGTACACGGCCGTCGAAGCCGCGGGCCTTCCAGTCGACCTGCCGCATGGAACAGCACCAGTTGAGGCCGCGGGCGCGGGGCAGACGCGCCTCGACCCAGTTGCGGTCGAAGGTCGAATTATGCGCCACGACGAAGCTGGCCGACCGGAGGAGCCTCGTCGCGGCATCCTCGTCGATCTCCTCGCCGACGAGATCGATGTCGGTCAGGCCGGTGAGCGCCGTGATCTCCGGCGGCAGCGGATCGCCTGGATCCTCCCGCCATTCGTACGGCTCGTCGATGTCGGTGACGATGCCGTCGCAATCGTAGCGGAACCGCCGGATCGCGAGCTCGATCACCTTGCCGGTGCGATGGTCGAGGCCGGTGGTCTCGACGTCGATGGCGACGCCGACGAAGGGGCCGCGTCCACTGCCCTCCCCGGTCGATCCTTCCCGCAGTCGCAAGGGGTGAAGGACGCGCACGTCCTCGTCGGCGGCCGCAACGACGCGGCCGACCTCGGTCAAAATGGTCATGATGGTCTCCTTGTTGCCGACCGCCGGTCCATGCCCGCGGTCCGGTCGACCGGCGCCGATGCCTGGGCGCAAATGCGCAGCTGCGCGGCGTCAGCCCTTGCGCGTCAGGCCTGGATGCACTGCTGGATGTCGACGCCGAAAGTGCGGGCCGCCGGGGAGCGGTGATCGCCCTGCATGCGCCGGATCATCTCGACGACCGCGTCCGGCACCAGCGCCATCACGATGGGGGAGGCGCGGTGGATGCCGGGCCGGATGTCGGCGGCGTCGGCCAAGTCCGGGCCGAACCGGCCGACCAGACGCGCCCTCACCTCCTCGGCGTTCCGGGCCATCGAGGCGTGGAAGGCCTGGATCATGACGTTGTCGCGGGTGTCCGCCAAGGTCGCGGTGTACAGGCGCAGCCTCGTGGCGCGGCCGGTCCGCGAACGGCTGAGGCGTCCCGGCGTATCGGGTGCGGAAGCGGCGCCGTGGAGATGATCGAACTCGGCCTCATCGAAGCCATCGTCGTCGTCATGCGCCATCAGCGCGTCGATCGCCGGCTTGTCGACGTCGAGCCCCAGCCCGAGGCCATGCATCAGCACGCCGCGCATGCACGCATCACGCCCGAGACAGGCCTCGATCGGCGCGGCACCGTCGAACGCCTTCCGCGGCGACAGCATCCACGCCATCGCGTCGTACGGCACCGCGTCGCGCTGGAAGCGCGCGCCCGTCTCGGCGGCGACGAGCGCAACCCGGCTGATCGCGCGCTCGGTGGTGACGATCACCCGATCCGTGGGGGCGTCATCGTCCAACGGGTCCAGGACGACGATCCCGCCGTGGAGATCGCCCATCTTGTAGTCATTCTCGGCCGGCTGTTCCGCAAGCATGACATTCATAACATGGCTCCTGTTCGCGCCGTGAAGCGCGGGCCGCCACTCCACGGCGACCCTTCCGGCCACCAATATGGATAGGACTAAAATCAGTTCAACGGTTCAGGAACATTTGTATAGTTAGCCGTTCGTTACCATATGCGGATCAGTCCTTGGAAGGACGTGATCGCTTCGCGTATCGGTTGGGAGTGGAAAAGATGCAGGCCATGAAGGTGATGAGCGCGTTGGCGCAGCCGATCAGGCTCCAGGTGTGGCGCACGCTGGTGGATCGTCTTCCGGACGGGATGACCGCCGGCGACATCGCCAAGGCGGTCGACATGTCGAAGAACGGCATGAGTCCCCACTTCGCGATCCTCAGCGCGGCTGGTCTGCTGTCGGCCGAGAAGGTCGGGCGCATGGTCATATACCGGGCGGAGACGGCCCAGGTGGAGGATCTGAGCGCGTTTCTCTCTGATGCGTGCGAGCGCGGCAGGGGTACACGGGCGGCGGCTGAGCCAGAATGACAGCATATGGCGGGGACTTGCCGACACCCAGCCCGATAGGAAGGCATCCGACCTTTAGGATCAGTCGCCGATGAACTCCGCGCGGATGTCGCCGCCGCGCTGGAATAGGAAATAGACCCGGCTTTCAGGGAAGTTGACCATAATCGCGTCCCGGCCAGCGGCGAAGAGGCCCTGATCGGTCCAGTGCCCCTCATGCCGCGCGACGATCCGGGACACCGGCCGCCCGCCATAAGATATGCGCAGCGCCATCTGTCGATCGTGCTCAACCATCTCGACGACGTCCGATCGACCGTCGCGATCGAGATCGACGCGCACGGACCGGTGATACCTATATCCGGGTGGCGCCCAATATCCAGACCTCGCTCTGAGGTCGGCGTCCGTGACGACCCGCCAGCGCCGCGCCAGTGGCGCGATGTTACGGACGCTGGATGTCAGTGGTTCTCCAGGCGCACGCCTAGCGACGCCGCGGGCGGTTTGCGCTCGATGGGCCGCCGCCTCGTCATGATATGCCTGATGTCTGCCGCGATCCAACGGTTCCGATCCAGACGAGCCGATGGTGTGCTCGCTGGCGATCATCAGCAACCAGATCATGTCGCCTCCATCTTGATACCCGCCATCAACCAGCGGGGCACAAATCGCATCGAGTCGCCGCTTTCGGCCGACCAATCATTTCACAAGCCTACAGAGGGCCATCCGGGCGTCGTAGCCGCGCATGCCGATCGTCGCGCGCTTCCATCTCGACTGCTCTGGCGTCGCCGATTCCGACTTCAGTACGGTACCATCCGCACGCGTCACTCGATAGGACAGCCCCCTCATCAACTCCTTGCGGCAGTCGACCTCCATCAGCACGTCCGCTTGCTGCCGCGCTTCGTTAACCCCCTTCAATTCGACGTTCAGCAAGCGGACCCATGCCCTCACCACATCAGCGGTGCGTGTCGCCGACGAACGGTCGAATAGACCGCCGGCGGGCATGCGCTGCATGGGGAACGGCTGCCAATCGACGATCGGCGGCGTCGTCGCCTGCAGTGCGAGTGCCAGAAGGATCATGACATCACCTCGACCATGTAGTCCTTGAGCCGATCGCGCTGGCGTTTGACCGCCTGGATCCGGCGGTAGCGCAGCAGCGGCAGCGCCGCGCAGGCCGCCGTCAGTGCCGCTCCGCGGAACGGATGGTCCGACAGCATCTGACCCGCCATCATGACGGTCGCGACCATCAGAACCCCGTGTAGCCTGGTGAAACCGATGCGGTCGATGAAGGCCGAGGGACCGAGCAGGACGATGCTGCCCTGCCGGCCGGTCAGGTTGGTGGCCGCGATCAGATGTCCGTTGATCCTGTCGAGCCGGACCACGCCGTCGTCGAGGAGCGAAACCGATGCCGGAAGCTCCTCGGTCACGTGCCGCCCCGCCTCGTCCTCCAGCACGACGCTGACGACGCCGCGATGCACGGTGTCGACGAAGCCGCCACCGCCCGCCACGAAGCCGGTGCCCCGGTCGGAGACGCCGAAGACCCCCGCGGAGGATCCGTAGATCGTGGACTGCTGCTGGTAGGTCACGTGCCTGACCCGCGCGACGACGCACTCGCCTTGATAGGTCCTGCCGGCGATGCGACGCGGCGGTATCAACCAGCTGCGCAGCGGGTGCGAGATGCCGGTGCCACCACCCGCAAGGGAAACTTCCATCGGTCCCGCCCTATCGATTATGGCGATGATGAATCAGGCCGTCTACGACGACGGTGGCCCCGAACGATCGCGCCACCGGCAAGGCGGACGCGTATCGATTTCCGACTACGGCAGGAGTCCATCGGCGGCGTGGCATGATGCGCGCGTCCTGCGACGAGACGAGGCTTGCCGACTTCGTTTCCTTAGTTCGATCGGGACGGCTAATGACGCGCGTGCGGCCCCGACAATGTATGATCGCGAAATCGATGTCGGCAGTCCGTCTGCCGCCAAGTTGTTCAATCGACACCATTCGCGATCCTCGTCTCGCGCTGGCGCCGCTCGGCTAGTCCAGCCGGCGGCACCACCTCCGTTGGCGAGGCGGTGCCGGCCCGTGAGCCGGAAGTTGAGAACTCGCGATTAGACGAGCGCGAACGCCTTTAGGCCCGAAGGCCCTGGACATACGCGTCCGCCTCCCGGCCGAAACTGGTTCGGGCCGGGCTTTCGGCTACTAATCGCGGGGTTCTCACGCCCCGGTCCGCCTGATGGCGAACGCCGGCATGGTACGACGGGAACGTCGCCACAATCAATCCGGCAACTGATCGTTGCACCGGCTTTTCAGTCCGGCTCGATCGGCGCCATCCCCGCCCGGCTGCATCGCCTAATCATCTCTGGACGAAATGCGCCGCACCAACGCGGCGGTAAGCCGTTCATGTCAGTGAAGTCGGAAAGCCCCATGCAGCCCGGGCTTTGGATCCACGGAAACATGACCTCCCTGTCCGGGCCGTGCAGCGCCTTCCAGCGTGATCTCGTCGATGCAGTGCTTCAGGCCGTTACGGAATTTCTGCTGGAGCAGGAAGGCCGTCTTGTACTGGATTCCGACGTCCTTCATCAGGGTGCTGGTCGCGTTTCCCTTCGACCCGAGGATGAAGGTGCGCAGCGCCTTGAGCATCGTCACCGACCGCGTGGTGCTTGATCGTCAGCTGCAGCGCACCGTCGGCCAGTTCGCGCAGACCGCGGGGGCGTTCCGTTGCTCGTACGATAGAGCTGACCTAAGTGGCGACATGGCTGCTTTCGACGATTCCACCGATCCCGAACTTGGCGCGGCATGCAATCGCCTCGCCACTTGGGTTGAGCCCCTGCCCGCCGGTGCGCTGATCGACGATCAGAGCGGGCTTACCGAGCAGGATCTGGCGCTGATCCTGCGACATCTTCACGCGACACGTCTGGATGGTGCGAGCGACACGTCAGACGCCGACGAAGCGCCACGGCCATCCAGCCGACCGTCCGTCCCCATCACCGCGCGGGACTGAACGCCACTAGCGGACAAGAGGCGCGCGAGGAGTACTCGGTCAGGCGCCATCTTCGTGCTATCCCGGATAAATGACGCAGTTTCGAACGGCCGGGAGCGCATCGACAGAGGCGGGCCGTCCCCAGACACCCACAGCTAATCGATGTAGTCCAGCGACTGTCTGATCTCGTCGGCTGCCGTACCATTTGTCGATGGCACGAGATTGATGTGACGTCGTCGCAGTTCGCTTGGCGTGTATCCGAAGGCCTTGCGGAAGCTGCGCAGCAGGGCAGCCTGATCGCGGAATCCATAGCGGTCGGCCAGCTGGCCGAGGGTGCTGGTGTTGAGGGGGTTGCACATTGCACGGTGAGCCGCTCGCAACCGGCGCATCCGATCATAGGCCAAGATGCCGCCATCCTGCTCGAACAATCGGTACAAGGCTGATCGCGAGATCCCGAGCGCCGAGGTGAGGTCGGCGACCGACAACGTTCCGGGCGGTTGCGTCGCGACATAGGCCTTGGCCAGTGCGAGCAACGATAATTGATCAGTGTGCCGACTGGCTCCGGCGCGCAGCATGGCACTGGCGGCCAGATCACGCAGGATCGTCGCATAGAGCGGGGCGCTTCTCGCTTTCGCTGCGGGGAAGAAACGAATCATCTCCATCGCCACATCATGCAACAATGCAAGTTCGGGAACGGGATTGAGCGGCTCTTGGAAGCGGACGGGTCCCACTACTTCCTCGAGAAAGTCGCGAGATATATATAGAATCAGGCAGCGCATGCGGGTCGATCTAGCGGAGCTGGGCTGGCCATAGTCTCGAATGAACGAGACGGGTGCCTCAAGCTCCATTGTTTTGCCATCAGCCGCAAAGGTTATGGCGCCTTCGAGCAACTGGACGATCTGCAGATAATCGACATCAACCGCGTTGACCAGCGCGCGGTCCCGGATCGCCACGAACGGATCAACCTCGACCAGCGTGATCTGCAATCTGCCGAGATTCCATAGGTCGGCACTTGCAAGAAATGGCCCTGGCACAGACTGATGTAGCCGGGTCGCAAGTGAGTGCGCTGCCCAATAATCGAATTGCTCGCCCTCCGGTAGCATCGATGTGTCCATAACAACCCTGGGGATCGTATCTTGCGAGTCGTCCTGCATCACTGCCTCGAAGAAAGCCGTCACCATACGCGACGTCGATAAAAGAGCACGTTCCATACAAGCCCAGCTTCGCGGTGCCTGAGCCTTAGGTGTTTAGTCCCGGTATGCTCGTGGCACTCGCAGCAATAAGATTGCGATTGAGAGCAACAAAATATGCAACCAACGAATTTTACGAACACTATACAAACTATTTGAATAAGGATTTAGTATACAGTATGCAGGTTTGATATATAAGGGGGTATGGGTTATGACAAAACTGTCAGACTTGTTGCTTACGACTGCCGGTGCCGTGCTGGTCATGGGGGTGGCGCATCCCGCCACGGCACAGATATCGCCCGTGCCAGATACCTCGGTGCAGGACGACGCGATCGTCGTCACCGGGTCACGACTTCAGGTGCCGGGACTGGAGAGCAATAGCCCGATCACCGCAGTCGACGCGGCCGAGATCCGCCTGCAGGGCGCGGTCAACGTCGAGAACGTACTGAACCGTTTGCCGCAGATCACTCCGGACGCGAACGAAAACGTCTCCAACGGCTCGGACGGGACCGCCCGCGTCAACTTGCGCAACTTGGGTAGCAACCGAAATCTGGTGCTGGTGAACGGGCAGCGCCTGCTGCCAATCCAGGCGACCGACCTTAACTTCATACCGTCCGCGCTGGTCCAACGGATCGACGTCGTGACTGGCGGCGCCTCGGCAGTCTACGGATCAGACGCTGTGTCGGGCGTCATCAACTTCATACTTCGCGACGATCTGAATGGCGTACTGATCGACACGCAATATGGCTTCGCCGCACATCAGAATGACAATGCGGCGCGGCGTACACTCACCCGGTCGGCGGGGTTCAGTCCCGCCCTGCCGTCGCCGGTCGACGGCCAGCGGTTCGACGCGAACATCGCGCTGGGCGCCAACTTCGCCGACGGCCGCGGCAATGTGACCGCTTATTTCGGCTACCGCGAGGTCAAGCCCATCCTGCAGGCGAACCGCGACGTATCAGCCTGCGCACTCGACCCCAACGGCGACCGTACGGGCTATGTCTGCGGCGGCTCGACCAATAACGAATTTGGCTTCTTCCAACCACTGAGCGGCCCCAGTGCCACCGTCGCATTCAACAACACGCGTGACGGCAACAAGACCTGGGTCCCATACGACACCAGCTTCCGCTACAACTATGCGCCCCTCAACTTCTTTCAGCGCAACGACACTCGCTACACTGCCGGTGCCTTTGCCCATTACGAGGTGGCGAAGGAGGCCGAGCTGTACGGCAGCTTCATGTTCATGGATGACCATACCAATTCGCAGGTCGCCCCGTCTGCACTGTTCGTCGGCACCACCTTCACCGTCAACTGCGACAATCCGCTGCTGAGTGCGCAGCAGGGGAATCTACTCTGTGGTCCGGCCTATCGTACCAACGCATCGCAGACGACGCTGATCGGATATCGTCCTGTCGCAGGCGCTGCACGGCCGCGGCGTGATGATCTGCGCCACACCGACTACCGCGTGACTGGCGGCCTGCGCGGCGAGGTGGCGACGGGTATCAGCTACGATGTCGGCGCACTGTTCTCGTCGGTGCTGTTCAACGAAAACTACCAGAACGACATCGACCCAGCGAAGGCCAACCGCGCGTTGCAGGTTGTGAACGTCAACGGCGTGGCGACGTGCAAATCGGTGGTCGATGGTACTGATCCGCGATGCGTGCCGCTCGACGTGTTCCGCTACAACGGTATCAGTGAGGCGGCGTTCGAATACATCTATGCGCCGACCTTCACCCGAGGGCTGGACAAGGAGACCGTTATCAGCGGCAACCTGTCGGCGGACCTGACCAGCTACGGCGTGCAAAGCCCGTTCGCCACGCACGGCATTGGCGTGGTGCTGGGCGCCGAGCACCGCCGCGAGAGCCTGGAGTTCCGAGCCGACGCTCTTGCGCAGCAGAAGGGCACAACCGAGAGCGAGGGTGCGTTCAACGTGACCGAGTTCTTCACCGAGGTGCGGGTGCCAATCATCGAAGAGAAGCCCTTCTTTGAAGAGCTGACGCTGACCGGCGGTTATCGTTATTCCAAATACAGCACGAACGACGACGGCATCTCGACCTACAAGGGCGAGATTTCCTATGCCCCAGTCCGTGACGTGCGGCTGCGCGGCAGCTACAACCGTGCTATCCGTGCCCCCAACATCTCCGAATTGTTTCAGTCGCAGGGACTGGGCAACGTGGCGGGGCAGGATCCGTGTTCCGGGGCCACGCCCCGCGCCAGTCTGACGCAATGCCAGCTAACCGGCGTCACCTCCGGGCAATATGGCCGCATCATCGCCTGCCCGACCGATGTCTGCACTCAGCAGTTCGGCGGCAACCCGGCACTCCGACCTGAGGAGGCAGACACCTATACCGCCGGCATCGTCCTGACCCCGCGCATGGTCCGGCGGCTGTCGCTATCGGTCGACTACTTCAACATCACCGTACGCGATTACATCTCGTCGATCGCGCCGTCGCTGTCGATCAGCCAATGCTTCGCAACGAGCGATCCGTTCTTCTGCTCGCTGCTGCGCCGCGATCCACGTTCCGGCGCACTTTTCGGCGAGCAGGGGTATGTGATCGGCACCACGCAGAATACGGGCTCGCTGAAGACGTCGGGGATCGACGTCGGCGCCAGCTGGGATGTGGATACCGGCGTGGGTGGCATCGCGCTGGCATTCCAAGGCACATGGCTGGACGAACTGCGCAACGAACCATTACCGGGGCTGGGCTCCTACGACTGCAAGGGGCTGTTCGGACCGACTTGCGGCCAGCCAACGCCCGAATGGCGGCATCAGGCGAGGATCAGCTATACCGATCCGGACAAGATCGGCACGATCTCGCTTAACTGGCGGTATATCGGCGGCACCCGGCTGACCAACAACACCGACGATCCCTTCCTGAAAAGCGATGTATACACGATCAACGCCCGACTGCCCGCCTATAGCTATTTCGATCTCGCCGGCAGCATCGCGGTGCAGAAAGGCCTGACGTTCCGCTTCGGCGTCAACAACCTACTCGACAAGGATCCGCCTGCGATCGCGCAAGGACTGCTGGCTGTGTTTGGGAACGGCAATACCTATCCCGGCATGTACGACGTTGTTGGACGTTCGTTCTTCTTCGGCCTGAACGCACAGTTCTGAACCAGACAGGGTCATGGCTGGTGATAGGCATTGTTGCAATCGTTACGACTGCGGCGATGCCTATCAGGTTCGAGATGCCCTGATATCCAACATCATCGATAATCGCCCCCGTCTTCGCGCGTACCCCACCCCGTGAACGAACGGCCCCTTACCGCCGATCGCTGCCCAAAGCGGACAGGCGGCTTTTCCATCAAACTCCGACATTCCGCTGCTGCGAAACTCAGCTCTTTGCCGGTGCAGCCCAGCCGATCCGTGCCAGCGTGCCAAGGAGGGTCGAGCGCGGCACCTTAAAGGTCCGGCAGACGGATGCCTTGCTGGCGCCGCCATCGAGCGCGGTGGTGATCCGTTCGAGCGTCTCGGCGTCGATCATCGGTGGGCGGCCACCCTGGCGGCCCCGGCGTTTCGCCGCGGCCAGCCCCGCCATCACCCGTTCACGCGTCAGCGCCCGCTCATATTGGGCCAAGGCACCGAACAGGGAGAACAGCAGCTCGCCATGTGGAGTGGTCGTATCCATCGCTTCCGTCAGCGACCGGAACGCGATGCCGCGCGCCTTCAGGTCGGTGACGATCGTCAGCAGGTGGGGCAGCGAGCGCCCGAGCCGGTCGAGCTTCCAAACGACCAGCGTGTCGCCCGCGTTCAGATAGCCGAGACAAGCTTTCAGTCCTGGCCGATCGTCGCGGCCGCCGGATGCCTTGTCGGTATGGAGGTGACGAGGATCAACCCCGGCTGCGACAAGCGCATCGCGCTGCAGGTCGACCGTCTGGCGATCGTCAGCCGATGACACCCGCATATATCCGACCAGCATGTACGACAAACCCCCGGCAGTACGTTTCCGCACACCCTATCAAAGCGACAGGGTTTGTCGAACGTTACCGCACTAGGAGCATGGGTGCCGGCGGAAGTGCCGGTCCGAGGTGTCGCCAATCATGTGTTTTACGACAGGTGATGACAGCGGGAAATGCTTACATCAAGATATTCGTCATGGTCGCGGTGGCAAGATTCTTGGCCACCAATCTGACCGTGCGGTGGACCAAGCCTTCGCAACGGAGCAGGCCGTCGTCCCCTTCGGAACGACGGCCCTTTTATACTCTGCGTGGAAGATGGATCAGGCGTAGGTAACCGTGGTGCTGCGACGGCGCGTGCGCATCGCGGCGCCCACCAGCCCGAAGCCCACCAGCATCAGCCCCCAGGTCGCCGGCTCCGGCACCGCGGCCACCGCCGGTACGACGAAGCCCGTGTCCGACAGTTTGAACACCGTGCCATTGCCGGTGTTGCCGCCGCCAAAGGTGGTGCCGTACAGGTTGCCCGCCGCGTCAAAGGTCAGCGAACCGTAAGGACTGGCGCCGTTCCCTCCGGTGAAGCTGGCAAGCGTGGTCAGCGCGCCGCCGTCGGCACCCAGCTTGAACACCGTGCCCACGTTGTTGGTGTTGTTGCCAAGCGTCGTACCGTACAGGTTGCCCGCCGCATCAAAGGTCAGCGAGCCCACAGGATTGGCACCGTTCGCCCCGTTGAACGTGGCGAGCGTGGTCAGCACGCCGCTGATGCCGTCCAGCTTGAACACTGTGCCCCAGCCGTTAGCGCCGCCACCAGAGGTGGTGCCGTACAGGTTGCCTGCTGCATCAACGGTCAGCGAACCGTAGGGATTGGCGCCGTTCCCTTTACCGTCAAAGGTGATGAAACTAGTTCGCGCACCGCCATCGGCGCCCACCTTGAATACCGCGCCAAGATCTTGAGCACCGCCGCGAAGGGTGGTGCCGTACAAGTTGCCTGCCGTGTCAAACGTCAGCGACCCGCGGGGACTGGCGCCGTTCTCCCCGGTGAAGGTGGCAAACGTGGATAGCGTGCCGCTGATGCCGTCCAGCTTAAACACCGTGCCATTGTCGGTACTACCGCCACGAGAGGTGGTGCCGTACAGGTTGCCCGCAGCGTCAAAGGTCAGCGAGCCTAAGGGGTTGGCGCCGTTCCCTCCGGTAAAGGTGGCAAGCGTGGTCAGCGCGCCGCCGTTGGCGCCCAACCTGAACACCGTACCCCGGCCGCTGGTGCCAGACGTCGTGCCGTACAGGTTGCCCGCCGCGTCGATGGTCAGATCGCCATAGGGACTGGCGCCGTTCGGTCCGGTGAAGTTAGCAAGTGTCGTCAGCGTGCCGCCGTTGGCACTCAGCTTGAACACCGTGCCCCGGCTACGACCGCCGAGGCTGGTGGTGCCGTACAGGTTGCCCGCCGCGTCGATGGTCAGCGAGCCGGTGGGACCGCCGCCGTTTGTCCGATTGAAAGTCGCAAGCGTGGTCAGCGTGGCGGCGCTCGCCGGTGCGGCCGTGATCATGGCGAGCGCCGATACGGCGGCGAGCGTGAACCTGTTCATGTCATCTGTCCCCTGCCATCTCCCTTGATGGCGCATGCAAGGCGGATAATGGCCATGAACGCAGCCTCCTATGGCTGGGCGTCTCATCCGGTGAGACAAATGGCAGTTTTCCCATTCCGGGGCATGCAAGTGAAAATTCAGTCCATCATAGGCGCATTGTGATGCACACGTCCGTGATTGGCTTGCGGTAGATCGATCGGATTGACTTGGCCAAGTCTGATGATTTGGCGGGTCAGTGCGGGAAAGTCTGCAGACGAAATGATTGTAAGCCTACGCTCATGATCATCGACCAGGATTGGCGAAAACTGCCGTACTCTTCACAAGTTCATGGCAGCATTTAAAGATCAGCGCAGTTCCTGTTGCCAGGCGCGAAACTGGTTGTCGGGTTCGGCCCGCTGCACGGCAGCACGGTAGGCACCCGGACGAACACCAAATCGTGCCATGAATGTCCGGTTCGCCTGACCTTCGTCGCTGAAACCCGCCGCGCGCGCGATCGTGCCGAAATGCCGATGCTCGTGAGGATCCGACAACAGGCGACGCAGGTGTTCAAGCCGCCGCCCCAGCACGAAGCCAGCCAAACCACCATGCGGACGCAGCAAACGGTAAAGAGTGGCACGCGACAGCCCCGCCTCCACCACCACCCGTTCGGGGCCGAAAGCCTGATCACCAAGGCGCGCGTCGATCATGGCCTGCAGCGCTATCAGTCGCGTGCTGTCGCGTGACTGGGGCACCGTATTGTCGTTGCGCCCGTGTGCTTCGAGCGCTGCGTGCAGGAGTCCGCCCAGGGCTTTCGTCACCCCGGGTAACGTGCGTTCGTCGAGCGTCGGCAACGTCTCGAACAGCGATCGGACCAGCCCGTCGTAGAGCCGGGTATAAACCTCGCGCAGCACCAAGCCGTGCAACCCGTCGAGCGGACCCAGCACGTCCTCCAGCCGTTCCACCGTCATCGCCAGCGTTGCGACACGCACATCATGGGCTTCGTTGCGGAGCGGTGCGTTCGTATTCATGAACAACAGGTCGCCCGGCATCAGGGTAACAAGGCCCATCCCGACATCGGCCGCCATCCGGCCGCTCAGGACCAACGTGGCCGTCCAATGCGACAGGCCGTAACGGGCAAGGTCCCTGGCATCGCGGCTATGGCCCAGGTCGTTCAGTCGCCGATCATACAGGAACGCCCGGTCCAACCGCCACCCCCGGAAGGTCGCGCGCGGGTTCGGTCCCGTCTGGGTGATGTCTGCACCGGCACTGTACAGGGCGCGATAACGCGCGACCCGATCGCCTGGCGGCAGCGCCTCGGTATCGAAGTCGATATGCTCGGGCCGCGATGCGGGTGACGTCATGTCGACTGCCGTGATGTCCAGGCGACGACAAGCACCGCCAGCGCGCAGGCCAGGGTCGCGATCCCGCCGGTTGCAATCAGGGCGGTGCCAAGGGCGGTGCCATTTTGTCCTGTTCCGGTCGCGATCGATCCCGCAAGCAGAGGGCCCAATCCCACCGCGACAAGGGTTGCAAACGCCAGATAGACCCCGTTGACGCTGACGCGATCGGCGGGCGGCGTGCGGAGCTGAACCCCGAACAGGCCACCGAACAGGGCAATGCCCAGTGCCACCAGCATCGCCGCCATGCTCACCACCGCACCGGCAAGTGAGCCTGCATGGACGAGGGCAGCCAGCATCAGGAGCGTGACGGCCAACGCCAGCAGAACGAGCAGGGACATCCTTTCCTCCAGGTGACGGAAGCGCCCAAAAAGCCAGCCAGCGATCACCGGCCCCGCCGGCGCCGCGACCAGCGTGATGGACCCGATCAGCAGGGCAGCGTCCACCGTTGAAAGGCCACGCTCCCGCACGAACAGCGTCGGTAGCCACGTCAGCACCGCCTGTGCGAACAACGCCGGTGTAACGGCGACCAGGAAGAACGGCAGCAGCACGCGCCACCCGATCCGACCCGGCCCGCTCGCGACGTGAACCGCAGACGGTGTCGCTCGGTTCGACGCCAGTAGGATCAGGACAAGGACATTGGGCACAGCGGTCACGATGAACAGCCAGCGCCATGCGGTTACCCCACTACTCGCTGCCAATGGCCCAAGGATGGTCAGCAGCGATCCGATCGTCAGCAGCGCCGCGCTGCGCCCGAAGGTCGCACCGCCGGTGAAGATGCCGAGTGCCCGACTGCGGCCCGCAGGCTCGGTGTCATCGATCAGCCGGGCGATCGCCAGCGGCACGAATATGCCCTGACCGATCCCCAGTGCCGCGCGAGCCAAGGTCAATGAGCCGAGGGAATGCGCCATTCCCGTGGCGAAGCTGCCCGCCGTCCAGAGCAGCACGCCGACGACAAGCCATCCGCCGGATGGTGGACGCCCGCGTCGCAACGCCGCCAAGCCCAGTGCGGCAACCCCGTAAGGTAGCGCAAAGGCCGTGCCGATGATCCAACCAGCCTGCGCATCGGTCATGACTACACTATCGCGCATTAGCGGCAGCACGCCACCGATCATCGTTCGATCGATGAACGCAAGACAATGAAGGGTCGCAAGGACCATAACCAACCGCATGGTAGAGGACGCCTCCAAGCGGCCGGATCGAGACTACTACCCATTTGGCTACACCGACTGCTCCGGTCAATGCGCTGGCTAGCCAAGTTATTATGGCGGCAAGCATGGCTGCCTGATGTCTGTAACCGGGCGGCATTGATCTGACGGAGTTCAAGCCGATCAGCATCCTGTTCCGTCATGTCGGATCGACAGATTGGAAGGTGACCGGAAATCGTGCAACGAATTGTAGCCGAAGAACACATCGGCGACGTAGTCGGTTTTTAGGCGTAGCATGATGGGGGGCTACCGATCTGCCGAGAGGTGGATCAGGCTATTCACAACGGGGCGGGCCGCCGTCTCCTTCGGAACGACGACCCGCTTAACGGCCTATGTGGGGAGACGGATCAGGCGTAGGTGATCGTGGTGTTGCGACGGCGCGTGCGCATCGCGCCGCCCATCAGCCCGAAGCCCACTAGCATCAGCCCCCAGGTCCCCGGCTCCGGCACCGCCGCCACCGTCGGTACGACAAAGCCCGTGTCTGATAGCCTGAATACCGTGCCATTGCCGTTGCTGCCGCCGCCAGTTGTGGTGCCGTACAGGTTGCCCGCCGCGTCGAAAGTCAGCGAGCCGAAGGGATTGGCACCGTTTTCCCCGGTGAAGCTGGCGAGCGTGGTCAGCGCGCCGCCGTCGGCACCCAGCTTGAATACAGTGCCGGCACCGCTGGCACCGCCGCTGCCGGTGGTGCCGAATAGGTTGCCCGCCGCGTCCAAGGTTAGGGAGCCAAAGGGATTTCCGCCGTTCGTGCCGGTGAAGGTGGCAAGCGTGGTCAGCGTCCCGCCATTGGCGCCCAGCTTGAATACCGTGCCTCGATTGTTGGCGCCGCCGTCAAGGGTGGTGCCGTACAAGTTGCCCGTTGCGTCGAGGCTCAGATCACCGCGGGGAATGGCCCCGTTCGTTCCAGTAAAGGTGGCAAGCGTGGTCAGCGCGCCGCTGATGCCATCCAGCTTGAACACGGTACCCCGGTTGCCGTTGCCGCCGGAGGTGGTGGTGCCGTACAGGTTGCCGGCTGCATCGAAGGTCAGTGACCCGGTGGGACCGCTACCGTTCGTGCCGGTGAAGGTGGCAAGCGTGGTCAGCGCGCCGCTGATGCCGTCCAGCTTGAACACCGTGCCTTGCCCCCGAGCGCCGCCGCCGCCGGTGGTGCCATACAGGTTGCCCGCCGCGTCGACGGTTAGTGAGCCGAGGGGATTGGCGCCGTTTCTCCCGATGAAGGAGGCGAGCGTGGTCAGCGCGCCGCCACCAGCGCCCAGCTTGAACACCGTGCCCTCGCTGCTGGCACCGCCGAAACCGGTGGTGCCGTACAGGTTGCCCGCCGCGTCGATGGTCAGCGAACCGCGGGGGCTATCACCGTTCGTTTCGGTGAAGGTGGTGAGTGTGGTCAGCCCGCCGCCATTGGCACCTAGCTTGAACACCGTGCCCAGGCCGCCAGAGGTGGTGCCGTACAGGTTGCCCGCTGCGTCGATGGTCAGCGAGCCGGTGGGACGAGTGCCGTTCACCTCATTGAAGGCGGCTAGCGTGGTCAGCGTGGCGGCGCTCGCCGGTGCGGCCGCGATCATGGCGAGCGCCGATACGGCGGCGAGCGTGAACCTGTTCATGTCATCTGTCCCCTGCCATCTCCCTTGATGGCGAATGGGGCCGGATAATGGCCTCGAACGCGGGCTCCTATGGCTGGGCGTCTCATCTGGTGAGACAATTGGCGATTTTTCCGTTTCGGCACATCCAAGAGAAAAATCAGTCCATCACAGGTGCATCGGGGAAGCGCATGTCCGGGACCTCATGCTTGGTGCCCACAACATTCAACCATAGCAGTGTCGCTAAAATCGGGATATCCGCGACATGAGGGCAACCGAGTCAAGGTACGGATCAGTTCATCCGTGTAGGCCGAAACGGTCGATCCGACACGTCAGTTAGATTACTCAGGCAACAGAAACACATGGTGGCTTTTTGCAGGCGATTAAACGGTGGCTTAAATGCCATTGTCCGGGAACGTAAAAGAACCAGAACGATTATCGCCCTCAGGGGAGTCTGGCAGTGTGGCACGCTCCATGGAGGCGTGATGAAGCAGCGGGACGACTGGCACCTGACGGAGATGCTGGATTACGACCACGGACGGGCGGATCCATTCGCTGCGGCCGTTCGCGCCACACGTATGCCGATGGTCATCACCGACCCTGCACAGGACGATAATCCGATCGTCTTCTGCAACGAGGCGTTCCAGCAATTGACTGGCTATGACCGTGATGAGATTATCGGTCGCAATTGCCGTTTTCTTCAGGGCGCGGACACCGACCGTGACGAGGTGGCGAAAGTCCGGGCTGCCGTGGAAGCGCAGACAGATATTGCAGTTGATCTGCTGAACTATCGCAAGGACGGCACTACATTCTGGAATGCACTGTACCTCAGCCCGGTGCGCAACGACGCCGGCGAGGTGGTGTTCTTTTTCGCGTCACAGCTGGACGTCACCGAGCGCGTTCAGGCCCAGCGCATCATCGCCGAGCAGAAGGTGGCGGTGGAGCGAGAGGTCGCGGCACGCACGGGCGACCTGAAGGCGGCACTGGAAGCCAAGACGCTGCTGCTTCACGAGGTGGATCACCGGGTCAAAAACAACCTGACGATGATCGGATCGCTGCTACGACTTCAGGCACGTAGCATTCCCGACCCTGCGATCACGGCCCGTCTGGAGACGATGCTCGAACGGGTTGACGCGCTCGCCACGGTGCATCGGCGCCTCTATCAGTCGGATGACGTCACCCGGTTCGACGTCGGGGCGTTCGCTGAAAACCTGATATCGGATGTCGTCGGGGCTAGCGGCCGCCACGACATCGAGATCGACACCCGGATCGCGATGATCGAGGTGCCTTCCAGCAAAGCCACCCCGCTTGGCCTGATCCTCAACGAAATAGCGACCAACGCGATCAAGCACGCCTTCAGTGATGGTCGGGCCGGCACGATCACTGTCCGTGCCGCCCTGGATGGCAACGATGCCATCATCGAAATCAGCGATGATGGAAAAGGGCTTCCAGAAGACGATGCCAGGCCTGATGGCATAGGTAAAACCCTGATCTCGCGTCTTGCCCGTCAGGTAAGGGCAACCGTTCTTTGGTCGGACGCAGCGCCCGGGGCATGTGTAACCCTGTCTTTCCCGGTGAACGATTGATGCCGACCCATCTGCAAGCGCCCCTCAGCGTCCTGATTGTCGAGGACGAAGCTCTGCTGGCGATGGATATGGAGGCGATGGTTGAGGATGCCGGCCACCGGGTCATCGGTGAAGCGACCTCACTTTTCGACGTGGAAGACCTTGCCGGCGACCTGCGGCCGGATCTCGCCTTCGTGGACATCCAGCTTGCCCGGGGGACCAACGGGTTGGATGTCTGCGCTTTTATCCGGAAGCGGTGGACAGATGCAATCGTGATTTTCGTCACCGCTAATCCGCTCAAGATACCGACCGATTATGCCGGTGGTCACGGGGTGATCCCCAAGCCGTTCTCGCGCAACGGCCTGATCTCGGCGATGCGCTACATCGAGGAAGGCGTTTGCGATCCTCCGCCTGTCTCTCCTCAGCCCGCCAGTTTCATTGCCGCTCCAGCTTTCCTTGCACGATGGTCATGACCATGGTCATAGCTGGAGCAGGCCATTCCCAGGTTGCGTCCAGGGCAGCTTGGTCAGGGGCTAATATTGCCCTGATACAAGCTGTTAGCTAGAGCTGTTCCTGTTTTGGATCGTAAACCACTCCCCTCTTCCCCCGTTCAACCATTTGACGCCCCGCCGCTTGTGCAGGAGGCGATCGAGGCGTTCGCGCGTGGTATCGACGGCAGCGATCCGTTTGTGGCGGCGTTCGATCATTGCATCACACCGATGGTCGTCAGCGATCCGACGCTTCCCGACAATCCGCTGGTCTACGTCAATGCCGCCTTCGAGCTGCTGTCGGGTTTCCCGGCCGCAGAGGTCATCGGGCGCAACTGCCGGTTCATGCAGGGGCCCTTGACCGATCAGACCGATGTCGAACGGATGCGGCAGGCGATCGCCCGCCGGGAACGCATCGATATCGATCTGCTCAACCATCGCCGTGACGGGACGCCGTTCTGGAACCGGTTGATGGTCGCGCCGGTGTTAGGCGGCGATGGTGGTCTGCGGTACTTCGTCGCCTCGCAGCTAGACGTCACGCTGGAGCGCCATCGCCTGCGGCAGCTTGAACGCGACCGCGATGTCCTGAGCGCAGAAGTCGCCGAGCGCGAGCAGGCACTGGCGGAGCGCGAGACTCGCCTGGCGCTGGCGCTGGACGCCGGCGGGCTTGGCACCTGGAATATCGACTTGCCCGACTGGCGTTTGAGCTACTCGGCGATCTGTCTTGCCAATTTCGGACGGTCTGCCGAAGAGGTTCTGACGCCTGCCATGCTGTTATCGTTCGTCCATCCCGACGATCAGGAACATGTGCGGTCGGCGTTTTACCAGACGCTAGAAAACGGCACGCCGTATCAGGTCGAATACCGTATCCTGACCCCTTCGGGTGACCAGCGCTGGATTCACTCGCAAGGTTCCCTGCAACGCCGCGCCGACGGTTCGCCCCTGGCGATGTCGGGGTTCTCGACCAACATTTCGGACAGGAAATTCGCCGAGGAGCATCGTGCCGTTCTCGCGAGCGAACTCACTCACCGTGTGAAGAACACGCTCGCTACGGTTGGTGCGGTGGTAAGCCAGACGTTACGGGACGCACCGTCGCTGGAGGATGCCCGAACCGCGGTGGGCGGCCGCATTGCCAGTCTGGCGCTGGCCCATGAACTACTTCTCAAGGACGAGATCGATGGCGCTGCCATCGGTGATATCGTCGAACGCGTACTCGCACCGTTCATGGACAGTAAGGGCCAGCGGTTTTCGGCTGCGGGCCCCACGATCCGGCTGACGCCGGAGGTGACGCTGGCCCTTTCCATGGCGTTGCACGAACTGGCCACCAACGCGATCAAGTACGGTGCCCTGTCAGTACCTGACGGGCAGGTGATGATCCGCTGGGACGTCACAGGAAGCGCAGCGGAGCGGCGACTTGCGTTCTCTTGGGTGGAGCAAAGCGGTCCGCCGGTGGTGCCGCCAACCCGCGTCGGGTTTGGCACTCGGATGATCGAACGCGTCCTATCCCGCCATGTCCGCGGCAAGGCCGAAATCCGCTACCTGCCCGAAGGGGTTCGCTTCGACATTGAGGCACCTATCTAGGGTGGAGCCACTAACGTATTGCGACGGTTAGAAAAATACCAGCATCACGGACACATAAGTTAATGGCGCTGGTTTAGATCCTACTTAATTAGGATCAAGCGTCATGTGCCATGTGCTCGTCATCGAGGATGATTTCCTCATCGCTGATCATATCATCCAATTGATCGAGGCGGCCGGGGGCACATCGTTCGATCAAGCCGCCACCCAAGATGAAGCAATTCAGGCGGCACGTGCCATGCCTCCCTCGATTATCATGTCCGATGTCAATCTTCTGATCGGGACAGGCCCCGCAGCGGTACGAGCGATCATCGCCGAACATGGACCAATGCCAGTAATATTCGTGACCGGTTCCCCCGATGCCTTCCGTCTTTGCAACCAATCAGCGATTATATTGCAAAAGCCTATTAATGAGCGTGTTTTAGTTGATACCTTTCGTGATTTGGCGCCAAATTGAAAGTTGGCTCATACCGGTAAGATGTCTTCATAGCGTCCGGCCTTGCGCAGCTGGCGTACGATCCCGTTGAAGGCAGCGGTGACTCCCTGCGCACGACCGATGTCATTCGTCTGTGAGGCTGCATCCCAGTAGAGCGCGAGCGGCCATCGCTCGGGGCAGTGCGGCAACAGGCTGCGCAGCGCCAGCCGTACTTCGACGACATCGACACGGCCTTCTGAACAGCGCGACACGCCGGTGCGCAGGATGTGCACCGACAGCGCGATGACGACGCGCTGATGCCGCGACAGCGTCGACACAGGCTCAACGGAAGTCGTGCGACCTGAACCGCACGACGTCCTCGGGGTCCATGCCGTCGGCATGCGGCGGCCAGTAACAATTGCGCGGCTCCGGCTTCCAGCCCTTGTCGCCGCGGTCGGGGGAGCCGGGATGCTGACCGGCATCGCCGCGGCCGGTACGGTGTGAGAAGGACATGTCGCCGACGCGAATGAGCAGGTCGCCATGGTCGATGATCCGGTCGCAGATGACGTGGATCACCTCGCCTTCCTTCTGGACCCGGCCCTTCAGCCCCACCATCGATGCCGACATGATCGTGCGGCGCTGCGCCTCGAAGCGGTCGGGCCAGAGAATGCCGTTGGCGATTCCCGTCTCGTCCTCGATGGTGATGAACAGCACACCCTTGGCGCTGCCGGGTTTCTGCCGGACCAGGATGATGCCGGCGACCTCGACATGGCGGCCATCGCGGATGCTGATGAGGTCGGCACACCTGGTCACGCCGCGCCGGGTCAGCTCGTCACGCACGAAGCTCAGGGGATGCGAGCGCAGCGAGAGCTGCAGGTTGCGATAGTCCTCGATCACCTCGCGGCCGTCGGTCAGCGGCTGCAGCACCACCTCAGGCTCGAGCCCTTCCGCACTGAAGGTCGCAGCCGCCTGGTCGGCCGCGGCGAAAAGCGGCAGCGGCGCATCGCCCAGCCCCCTCACCTTCCACAGTCCCTGCCGGCGATCGACGCTAAAGCTGTGGAAGGCGTCACCATCCGCCAGCTTCTCGATCGCGGCGCGCTGCACGCCGGCACGCCGCCAGACATCCTCCACCGTTTCGAACATCGTGGTGGTGCGGGCACCGACGATCCGGGCGCCATCGGCGTTGGAGAGGCCACGGATCACGCGGAGGCCAAGCCGGACTGCGAGATAGCGTCCGCCGGTCGGCTCGAGCGTACAGTCCCAGCGGCTGGCATTGACGCAAGGCGGCCGCACCTCGACACCGTGCTCACGGGCATCGCGGACGATCTGCGCCGGCGCGTAGAAACCCATCGGATAGGCGTTGAGCAGCGAGGCGCAGAACACGTCCGGATGGTGATGCTTGATCCACGAAGACGCGTAGGAGATCTTGGCAAAGGAGGCGGCATGGCTCTCGGGAAAGCCATAGCTGCCGAAGCCTTCAAGCTGGCGGAAGGTGCGCTCGGCAAAATCGCGCGGGTAGCCGCGCGCGACCATGCCCTCGACCAGCTTCTCCGAGAAGTGCGATACGCCGCCCGTGACCTTGAACGTCGCCATTGCGCGCCGCAGCTGGTCCGCCTCGGCGGGGGTGAAGCCGGCGCCGACGATCGCGACCTTCATCGCCTGTTCCTGGAACAGCGGCACGCCGAGCGTCTTCTCCAGCACCGCGCGCAGCTCCGGCCGGGGATATTCCGGCCGTTCGAGCCCCTCCCGCCGGCGCAGGTAGGGATGGACCATGTCGCCCTGGATCGGTCCCGGCCGCACGATCGCGACCTGGATGACCAGGTCGTAGAAGCGCCGCGGCTTCATCCGTGGCAGCATCGCCATCTGGGCCCTGCTTTCGATCTGGAAGGTGCCGAGCGTGTCAGCCTTCTGGATCATCGCGTAGACGTCCGGATCGTCGTCCTGCAAATCGGCAAGCCCGACCCGCACCCCCTTGTCCGCCTCGAGCATGTTGAAGGCCCGGTTCATGCAGCCGAGCATGCCGAGCCCGAGAATATCGACCTTCATGAATTTCAACGAATCGATGTCGTCCTTGTCCCATTCGATGATCTGCCGATCCGCCAGCGCGGCGGGCTCGATCGGCACCAGGTCATCGAGGCGGTCATGCGTGAGGACGAAGCCGCCCGGGTGCTGGCTCATGTGACGCGGCACGCCGATCAGCTTGCGGGCCAGTTCCAGCGTCAGGCGCAAGCGGCGATCGCCGATGTCGAGATTGAGTTCGTCGACCTGTTTCTCGCCAACCCCGTCGGCTGACCAACCCCACACCAGCCCCGCCAGCGATGACGTCAGATCCTCCGGCAGGCCAAGCGCCTTGCCGACGTCGCGGACGGCACCGCGGGCACGGTAGCGCTGCACGACCGCGGTCAGCGCGGCACGATCACGGCCATAGGTCTCGTAGATCCACTGGATGATCTCCTCGCGGCGCTCATGCTCGAAGTCGACGTCGATATCCGGTGGCTCGCGGCGTTCGCCGGAGACGAAGCGCTCGAACAGCAGCTCGTGCTTGATCGGATCGATCGAGGTGACGCCAAGCACGAAGCAGACGCAGCTGTTGGCGGCCGAGCCGCGGCCCTGGCAGAGGATGCCGCGCCGGCGGGCTTCGCGGACGATCGCGTAGACAGTGAGGAAGTAGGGCGCGTAGCCAAGCTCGCCGATCAGCCGCAGCTCGTGGCTGATCTGGTCAGTGTAAACCTGCGGCACGTCGCCATCGAACATGCGGTCGACCGCTTCGGTCGCCAGTCGTTCGAGCGCACCTTGCGCACTCAGGCCATCGATCAGCTTCTCGTGAGGATACTGGTACTGCAGCTCGCCAAGATCGAAGGTGCAGAGGCGCGCGATGTCGACGCTGGCTTGCAGCGCGTCGGGATAGGCGCGGAAGCGCCGAACCATCTCGTCATGGGATTTCAGCGCGCGATCGGCGTTGACCTCGCGCCGGTAGCCAAGCTCGTCGACGGTGCATTTCTCACGCACCGCGGTCACCACGTCCTGCAGCAGCCGCGCGTCCGGAGCATGGTAGAGCACGTCGCCGGTGACGACGGCGCGCACCCCGGTGCCACCCGCTTGCCGCGCCAGCGCATCGATGCGGACCGCGTCCCCTGGCCGTCGCCGCTGGAACAGCGCCATGTAGCCGCGTCGCCGGTAGATCGCCCTCAGGTCCTTGAGCGCAGCGAGGTTCTCCTCATCCGCCTCATGCGGCAACAGGATAGCGACGACGCCGTCCGACCACGGCTGCAAGTCATGCCAGTGCAGCAGGCACCCGCCCTTCCCGGCCCGCTTCTTGCCGAGGGTCAGCAGCCGCGTGATCCGCGACCAGGCGGGACGATCGGTCGGATAGAGCAGCAGGCGCCGGCCGCAGGACAGATCGACGCGGGTGCCGGCGATCGAGCGCACGCCGGTCGCCTTCTGTGCCTCCCATGCCCGCACGACGCCGGCGACGGTACCGATGTCGCTGACCCCGATCGCGGGATAACCCAGCAATGCAGCAGCCGCGAACAGCTCGTCCGGGCTGGAGGCGCCGCGGAGGAGCGAGAAGTGCGTCAGCACCTGCAGCTCGACATAGTGGGTCATCCAAAGACCCCGTGCATCCACCAGGACAGGTCGCCGGTGTCCTCCTCGAAGCCGTCGCCGCGGCGGAACACCCAGAAGCGACCGCCTTCCTCGTCCTCGACCCGGTAATAGTCGCGCACCGCCCACACTTCCGCATCGCGACGCCACCACTCGCCGTGGACCCGCTCGGGTCCGTCGCCGGCGACGACCTTGTAGGTGCGCCCACGCCATTCGAAGCGCCGCGGGGGCTGGTCGGGCATCAGTGCGATCACGCGGGACAGCGGCTCGGGCCGGGCGAACAGGCGGATCGGCCGTTGCCAAGCCGGCCAGTTTCCGGGCATCCCGGTCGGGTCGGAGCGGGCGACGGCTCGCTCCGGCACATGGCTGTCGACGGGCGCGATCCGGAACACCGCCTGTGGTCCGATCCGGCCAGCGATCACGTCGACCAGCCGTGCCGGGTCACGCATCAGCGTCTCCCCGGCGAGGACCGCACCAAGGTCGATCGCATCAAGTGGCTCGGTATGCACCGCGATCAGCCAGAACTGCTCAAGGCCCAAGCCGGGATCGATGCGCTCGATGCGCAGCTTCAGCAGCCGCAGCAGGTGCGGCACCTCGCGGGTCGGCCGTGACGTGCCTACGCCCACGACCTGTTCGCTGCCATCGACGCGTAAGCCCGTCAGGCGCAAGGCACGGGCGCCCAGGCCCCTTGCCTGCAGCAGCTCGGCAAGATCCGCCAACAGGTCGGCGATGACCTGCTCGATCGCCTCGGCGGTGACGATCGGCTCCAGTAGGCGGCGCTCGACCATCGGCGCCTCCGGATCCTCGCGTGGCGTGATCGGTTCGGCGACGCCTCCCAGCGCCTGATCGAGCCGGGTGATCGCCGCCAAGCCAAGCCGGCGGGCAAGCGGCCCGCGCGCGACTGGCAGCAGGTCGGCGATCCGCTCAAAGCCGAACTTGCGCGCGGCCACCAGCGCGGCGGGCGCCAGGCGCAGCGCGGCGATCGGCAGCGGTGCGATCGCGTCCACTGTTCCTCGTGGTTCGACGCGGATGAGGTCACCGTGCCCGAAGCGAGCCAGGGCATGGGCGGCACCGGCCGTGTCGGCGACAGCAAGACGCGCCGTGAAGCCGGCACGTCGGCAGAAGGCGAGCAATCGCCGGCAGAACCGCTCTTCCCCGCCGTGGAGGTGGTCACAGCCGGCAAGGTCGATCCAGAGGCCATCTGCCGGGGTTACCGCCGCAATCGGCGACCAGCGTCTGACCGCGAGCAACGCCAGCCGGTCGAGCATCGCGGCGTCGGCGTCGGGTTCGGCGGGGCGGAAGTCGAGATCGGAGACCAGCGCGCGGGCGTGGGTGGTGGCCATGCCGCGGTGGATGCCAAGCGCCTGCGCGCCGGTGCAGGCAGCCACCACCTCCTCGCGTCGGCCGACCTTGCCGACCAGGGCCAGCGGCGCATGCTCGATCGACGTGAGGACAGCCACAACCGGGCGCGATGCCGGCGGTGTTGCCTTGTAAGGATGGCTCACCGCCTCCGAGCGTCGACCAAGCTCGCGCATCGGTGGCTGGGCGTGAACCGGCAGCGCCGCGATCTGGGCCTCGATGTCGCCGCGTGATGATGCGTTCTCGCGCGCCCACCGCGCACCCGGTCGCCATCCGCCGCCCCGTGGCACCGAACAGGCACCCGGATCGTCGTCTACCGGTAGCTGGAGGACGGGCCGCTCAGGCGGCCGCGAAGCGGGCCGTTCCTGCCGTCTCAGCCGCTCGATGGCCAAGTCCGGCAGGAACAGCGAGACGACCCGTCTCATCGCTACCCTCCACGATCAGGGAAAAGCCTTCACCACCACGTTGCCGTGCCAGTTCGACCAGCCACCTCCCTCTTCCCACACCCGCGACACCCAGCCGCTCGGACGACGCGGTGCCGATCCGCCAGCGCGTCCACGCAGCGGACGGCTCAGCAAGCGGGTCTTCATTCAGGCCACGCCGTCGCCGCAGCAGCAACACCGGCATGTCCGCCTCGGCCGCGACCAGCTGCAGGCGGCGGGTGGCGACCATCGATACCTTGCTCGCCTCCGCGACGATCGCGGCCGGTGTGCCGTCACGTATCGCGTCCTCGATGACTGCCAGTAGCGCGGCATCATCGCGGGGCTGGGCGTGGATGACGCTGGCGGAAGGCAGGCCGGCTTGGGCGAGGCCGGGTGCGTAGAGGTCACACCGGCAGCTTGCCCATAGCACTGGACCGCTGGTACCGGCCGCCTCCCGCGCGGCGATCCCGGCTAGGAATAGCGTCGTGGCCGCGTCGTCGGCCAGCGATCCGGTCCGCGCGGTTGCCTCGTGGAGAGCCCCGGCACGCAAGCCCCCTGCCCCAAGCCGGCCGTCGATTGCCTCGATACCGAACGGCATCACGCGGTAGTCGGTCACCGGCGTGGCGATGGTCCGCAGTTGCGCTATGCTGGGCGCTAGGGAGGCAAGGGCGGACATAAGGGCTATACTCGATTCGTTCCCTTTATGTTCTGTTAATGGCGACGATCGGTCAAGGGGCTTTCTTACCGCCTCCGTCTGCTCCGCCGGCAATGCCGACCACGGTGCTCTCGATCGCTACCCGATTGCGTCCGCCCTCCTTGGCGCCCTGCGGTTTCGTAGTAGAATGAATCAACGCTAGCACCGGCAGCGGGCGACGCAGGAGCGTCGATCGGCCATCCTGACCGCCGATTCAATGGTGCGAACCGTCCATCGATGCCTTGCCGATCTGCACGAAAAAGCGGCCCGTGATGGTCATCGGCTACAAGTTGCCGGGGATCGGTAAGCAGAATTGGCCCACTGCTCCAATCAGCCGCACCACGACGACCTGTCATTCGGTGCGCTGCCAGCGTATCATCGGGTTCGATCCAAATCTGGTCTGCGCGCGCTACTCGACGAGGCTATCGCAGCGAACGAGCGGCGTAACATCGAGCCCTGGCCGAGGTGAACAATACCGCATAATATGACACTAGGTCTGACCTATAATCTTGCGCCGCGAGGTATGGCATGGTTAATTGGAAGGCATTTCGAGACGGAGAATGTGGTGTCGCTTAGGGTTGGCCGAAAGTTTGTGTGGCTGGATGACAGATCGATCGCGTTCAATAAGATCGTTTCGGTAGAAGTCGATGAGCGGGTCAAACCTGCAAGTATGGGTTGGATCGGCTGGGTCGGCGCGGCAATCCTGGCAATGCTGACCGCTGGTATTCATCCGGTGCTGTATCTACTGCCCGCTGTATCCATAGCGATCGCCGGATTGAGCTTTTATACCGCCGCACCGCAAACGTTCTATTATCTAAGCGTGGAAACGATCAGCGCATCGACCATCGAGGCCGTTACGACGGAACTGGAGCAAGTCCGCCGGTTGCAGAGTGTCGTCATCAAAGCCGACCCAGTTTCGTAACCGAGGGGCCATGGCCCTTCCGGCGTAGCGTGGCGTGGCGTGAATGGCGCGTGCCTCAGTCCACCGGATACCGATGCTGTAAATCGATCGTGGATCCGCCGCCCGTTTGCGATCGATCGATGCCACGGCCGATCCCAAACCGCATCCATTCCGTCGCAACTCATTAGTATATAACAGTTTTATTGACCTATTTTAGGATCGAAAACCCTACCCGGTGATAGCGTCCCGTCATCGCCGGCCAAACAGCAGTCTGGCCATGAAATAATGCGACATACATCGCCAGCACCAAAGGAGGCACATCATGCCTCGATACATCTTCCATGTCCGCGACGGGACGATCGCGTCCGACTGGAACGGCGTAGATCTGGTAAGCGTGGCGGACGCCCGTGACGTCGCGATGCGCTTTGCAGGCGAGCTTTTGAAGGAACTGAAGCAGTTTCCCGAGAATGGCGACTGGGGACTGGATGTCACAGACCCACAGGGGCTGATCCTGTTCACACTTTTCGTGGGCTTGATCGATGCGCCTGCGATCGGTCCACGGATCACAGCGACCACGACCACGACCACGACCCCGAACGGAGCGGGAGCAAGGAATGATTGTTGAGGAGTACGGCCGACGCCAGATGCTCGGGGGAGCCGCTGCACTGATGATGACGGCCCTGTCGGCCCGGGTATCGGCGCGAGAGCCGGAACGACGCATCGCCTTTTCAAATCCGCACAATGGCGAGCGATACGACGCCTGCTATTTTTCAGGGGGCCGTTACCGTGAAGCCGGACTGGCGGAACTGAACCATGCCATGCGCGACTGGCGGACAGGCGAGGTGCGTCACATGGATCCAAGGCTTCTGGACCTGCTGGTAAAGGTGCGTGATCGTCTCGATGTACCTGCGCGAAAGCACCTCAGGCTCATTTCCGGTTACCGGTGCCCGAGGACGAACCGTGCGCTCCATGCCCGTTCGAACGGCGTGGCCAGCAAAAGCCAGCATCTGCTGGGCAAGGCGAGCGACATCGCCATACCCGGCGTGGCGCTCCGCAATCTGCACAAGGCTGCCATATCGCTGCGTGGGGGTGGTGTCGGCTACTACCCGCATGACGGCTTTGTCCACGTCGACACAGGCCGGGTACGCCAATGGGGCTGAACTCGCCGAACACCAGCTTGGAGATACGTCGGGTCTTTGCGCCGGTTCTGGTCGCGTGCGTTCGGGAAGCCTGCCTGCCAAGGCCGGATGAGCTTGTGGAGGTGATCGAGCGCATCCGCCGCGAAGCTTTCCCGACAGCGGCGATTGCAGACGGCTGGCGCCGCGCGTGGTGCGTAGCCTGTGCGGCAATTGGTGGTGCTTCCGAATACCTGAACCGAGCGCCGATGCTGACGAAAGACACGATCATGACGTATCAGATTTCCCTCACGACCAGCGACGCCGGCGGCCTCGCTGTCGAGGTCCATGCCTCTGCGACGGCGGCCCTCCTTCATCTCTATGAAAAGAGGAAGACCGGATCCGACGTGACGATCATGGGACCGGACGGCGAGAAGCTGGAGTTGTACGAGCTTCAGGTACTCGGTGCCGCCGAGAACGACCGGACATCGGCCGTGGACTGAAATCGGGAAGGACGAACGCGTGGATCAGCCAGGATGCGATCAGATGCTCTCTGCCATGATCGTGGCAGCTCTAGATACCGCAGATCGTGAGGGTAACCACGTCGTCGCGGCTTACCTATCGCAGGCTCTGGCCATGATTCATGCCGAGGTCCAGGAAACGTCTCCCTCGTTTTGACCATACCGGCCTTGGCAGCCGTGTTTCCGAAGGTGCGTGTTATGAGACGTTTGAGCGCTTGATCCCGGCATCTGGCTGATCGGCATGACGTGGGCGCCGGCTTGGTTTCGCGGCCCGAACTTATTTCGGAATGGAAACCATTGACCAGCCACCGCCGGTTGCCTGGATCAGGGCGACCGCAGCCGTCTGACGGTCGATCGATGCCTGGATCAGCGCGCGGCGCGCGTTGAGCGCGGTGGCCTGCGCGATCACCACGTCGGTGTAGGCGATCTGGCCGCTTTGGTACCGGTTCAGCAAGGTCGCCTCGCTTCGCCCGGCAGCGACGGACGCCTGACGCAGCAAGGCCTGTTGGCGGACGAGCACCTGCGCGGCGGTGAGCTGATCCTCCACCTGCTGGAATGCCACCAACACAGTCTGTCGATAATCGGCCACCGCCGCGTCGTACGCTGCGCGGGCCTGCGCCACGCGCGCGCCACGCGCACCGTTATCGAAGATGGTCTGCGCCAATCCGGCGCCGAGTGACCAGATGTTGGCGGCGGTGCCGAACAAGGCACCAACGGAGCCGGCATTCTGCCCCCCGTTTGCCGACAGCACCAGCGACGGAAAGAAGGCGCTCCGCTCGATACCGATCGCCGCGTTGGCTACGGCGACCCGGCGTTGGGCGGCGGCGATGTCCGGCCGGCGCTGGAGCAAGGTGGAAGGCAGGGTGCCGGGCACCTCTGGCACCGCTGCAATCGGCTTCGTACGTGACAAGTGAAAATTGCCGGCCGGCGTCCCGACGAGCACCGCAATCGCGTTCTCCAGTGTCTGCCGCCTCTGGATCAGCCCCTCCAGCACGGCACGGGTGGAGGCGAGCTGGGCGTCGGCATCGAAGACGTCGGTTCGAATGGCGATACCGGCCTCGTAACGATTATTGGCGATGCGCAGCGCACGCTCGTAACCGGCAATGGTCTGTTCGACGATACCGATTTCCTCGTCCGTACCGCGCATCGCCAGATAGTTGATCGCCAGTTCGCCTTGGATGGCAAGCCGGGCGGAGCCGAGATCCGCCAGCGCAGCCTCCGCATTGGCACGGCTCGCCTCTACCGAACGGTCGATGCGCCCGAACAGATCGGGTTCCCAGCTTGTGCCGATCCCCAGCTGGAGCCGGGTGGTGCGGCGGCTGCCGCCCACCGTGACGATCTGACCCGTGACGGGATCAGTGATCGTTCGGTTGCTGCCGCCCTGGCCCTGATAATTGGCCGAGCCATTGAGGTTGACGACGGGCAGCAGCGCCGCGCGCGTTTCCCGCACCGTGGCTCGCGCCTGGGCATAGTTGGCGGCGGCTGATGCCAGCGTCTGGTTGGCGGCGTTTGCCTGCGCCACCAGCCGGTCTAGGGTCTGGTCGCCGAACAGCGTCCACCAGTCGCCGCGCAGTTTATGGTCGGCGGGGGCGGCGACCGCCCAGCCAGGTGCCGCCTTCCACGTCGCCGGCAAGGCCACGGTGGGACGGATATAGTTCGGCCCGGCCGTGCATCCGGCAACCGCCATCAGCAGCAGCGGACAGATCGACCGGCGGCGGAATAGGGAAGCTGGCGCTGTCATGCGGGCTGCGGCTCCGTTGCGGAAGAGGTGGCGGGGGTGGCCGGCCGCCGGCGCGTGAACCGGTCGAGATAGACGTACACGACCGGCGTGGTGAGCAGCGTCAGCACCTGGCTGGCGATCAGGCCACCGATGATCGTGATGCCGAGCGGCTGGCGCAGTTCCGCCCCCTCGCCAAAGCCGATGGCCAGCGGCACCACGCCCAGCGCGGCGGCAAACGTCGTCATCAGGATGGGGCGGAACCGCAGGATGCTCGCCTCGCGCACCGCCTGCTCGGCGGTCAGCCCCCGCGAGCGCTGCGCTTCCAGTGCGAAGTCGATGATGAGGATCGCGTTCTTCTTCACGATGCCGAGCAGGAGGAACACCCCGATGAGGGCGATGATGGAGAATTCCATCTTCATCACCATCAGCGCCAGCACGGCGCCGACGCCGGCGGCCGGCAAGGTCGACAGCACCGTCAGCGGGTGGATCAGGCTTTCGTACAACATGCCCAGGATCAGATAGATCACGACCAGCGCCGCCGCGATCAGATAAGGCTGCTGCGCCAGCTGGTCCTGAAACGCCGCCGCGGTGCCGGAGAACTCGCCGCGCACATTGTCGGGCATCAGCGCCTCGGCCTCGGCGTCGTCGATGATCCGTTGCGCGTCGCCGAGCGTCACGCCCGCCGCGAGGCTGAAGGAGATGTCGGTGGCGACTTCGCCATTCTGGTGCTCGACGCTGGTCGCGGTCTGACTGGTCCGAAAACTGGCGATCTCCGACAGCGGCACCATCCGACGCGGCGCGGTGCTGAGCGCTGTGCCGGTCGAAGGATCGCGCAGGGCGGGATTGGTCACGCCGCCCTCTGCCACGCCCGCGCCGCTGTCGGGCGCGCTGGTGGGGTCGCTCGCCGCGATCTCGGCGCCGCTCGATAGGGTATCGCCGCTGGTCCGCTCACTCGTCGCATCGGTGCGGGCCCGGTCTGCGGCGGCATCGGCGGGCACATACACGTCGGTCAGGGCGGCCGGGCCCTGTGCCGCCGCCTGATTCCATTCGAGGATGACGCCATATTGGTTGATGTCTTCGTAGATCGTCGCCGCTTCGCGCTGACCGAAGGCATTATACAGCGCGTTGTCGATGTCGCGTGGGCCGATGCCGAGCCGGGCGGCCCGGTCACGGTCGATCTGCACGAAGCTTTCCGACCCGTTCTGCTCGAGATCGGTGTCGATGTCGGTAAGCTCGGGCCGCGTGCGCAGGATGTCGGCAAGGCGTTTGGTGGTGGCATAGAGCGTCGGCGTGTCGTCGGAGATCAGCAGATAGCTGTAGCTGGCATTGCTCGACCGTCCGCCGACTTGGACGGCCTGGAACGGATACAGGAACGCGCGCAGGCCGGGCACCGCCTCCAGCGTGGGGCGCAGCCGATCGACCACGCCGCGGCCGGTCGCCTCGCGTTCGGTGTCCGGCTTCAGCGCCACCGACATGAACGCGCCGCCCGCCCGCCGCCCGCCGGTGAAGCCTACCACCGTATCGACCGCCGGGTCGCGCTGGATCACGTCGAAGACCTGACGCAGCTTGCCCTGCATCGCCTGGAACGAGATGCTTTCATCGGCGCGGACCCCCGCGCCGAGCAGCGGGCTGTCCTGCTCGGGGAAGAACCCCTTGGGCACCGCCACGTACAGGTAGACGGTCAGCCCGATCACCAGCGCCAGCACCAGCATTACCAGGGGCTTCATTGCCAGCGCCCAGTCGAGCGCTCTGACATAGCCACGCTGCATGCCCGAGAAGCCGCGTTCCAGTACCCGCCCGATCCACCCCTTGCTCGCGCTGGGTCCGCCCGGTTTCAACAGCCACGCGCACATCATCGGCGTGGTGGTGAGCGACAACGCCAGCGATATCAGCACCGCCACCGACAATGTCACCGCGAATTCACGGAACAGTCGCCCGACGATGTCGCCCATGAACAGCAGCGGAATGAACACCGCGATCAGCGATACGCTGATCGACAGCACCGTGAAGCCGACCTCGCGCGCGCCCAGCAGTGCCGCATCGATCCGGCCCATGCCCGCCTCCAGATGACGGCTGGTGTTCTCCAGCACCACGATCGCATCGTCGATCACGAAGCCGGTCGCGACGATGATCGCCATCAGCGACAGATTGTTGAGACTGAACCCGAGCAGGTACATGACGGCCAGCGTGCCGAGCAGCGACACGACTGTTGCCACCGCCGGGATGAGCGTGGCGCGCAGGTTGCGCAGGAACGCGCCGACGACCAGCACCACCAGCGCCAGCGATACCAGCAACGTGATGCCGATCTCGTGGAGGGATGCCCGGATCGAACTGGTGCGATCGTTGGCCACGGTCATCCTGATATCGGGCGGCAACTGCGCCCGAAGGGCCGGCAGTTCCGCCCGGACGGCATCCACCAAACGGATCAGATTGGCGCCCGGCTGCTGCGTGACCAGCACGATCACGGCGGGCTTGCCGTTGAACAGGCCCAGCGTCCGTGTGTCGGCGACGCTTTCCCGAACCGTGGCGATCTCGCTCAGGCGTATCGGCGCACCACCGCGCCAAGCGATCACCAACCCGGCGTAGCGCGACGCATCGCGGCCGAGCTGGCCGGTATAAAGCTGATAGCGATTGCCCCGGTCGCTTTCGATCGTGCCCTTGGGCCGGTTGGCGTTGGCGGCCTCGATCGCGGCACGGACGTCCTCCATACTGATGCCGAGCCGGTTGAGCGCATGGGGGTTCACCGACACCCGCACCGCCGGCAGTGACCCGCCCCCCAACTCCACCTCGCCGACGCCGGGTACCTGCGCCAGCCGTTGCTGGACGATGTTCGACACCGCTTCGTAGATCTGTCCGGGCGTCTTGCTGTCGGATGTCAGCGCGATCTGGATCACCGGCTGGCTGGCGGGGTTCGCCTTGCGGTAGGTGGGATTGGACCGCATCGTCGCGGGCAGATCGGCCCGGGCGGCGTTGATCGCGCCCTGCACCTCGCGCGCAGCGCCGTTGATGTCGCGATCCAGCCCGAATTGCAGCGTGATCCGCGTGTTGCCGCGTGACGAGTTGGACGTCATCTCCGTCACGTCGGAGATCACGCCCAAGCGACGCTCCAGCGGGGTCGCCACGCTCGACGCCATGGTTTCCGGGCTCGCGCCGGCCAAGCTGGCGGACACGCTGATCGTCGGGTAATCGACCTGCGGCAGCGAGGCGACGGGAAGCTGGAAATAGGCCGCTATCCCCACCAGGGCGATGCCGATTGTCAGCAGCACCGTGCCGATCGGCCGGTGGATGAACAGGGCGGAAAGGTTCATACACCCGCCCCGGCGGCGCGGCCACGATCGTGGCGGGGCGACCAGCGGCTGACCCGGTCGAAGGCGAGGTACACCACCGGCGTGGTGAAGATCGTCAGCAGTTGGCTGACGATCAGCCCGCCGAAGATCGCGATGCCGAGCGGCCGTCGCAGTTCCGCGCCTTCTCCCAGCCCGAGCATCAGCGGCACCGCCGCGAACAACGCGGCCAGCGTCGTCATCAGGATGGGCCGGAACCGCAACACGGCGGCCCGGAAGATCGCATCGCGCGGAGACAGCCCCTCGTCGCGCTCTGCCGAGATGCCGAAATCGATCATCATGATCGCGTTCTTCAGCACGATGCCGATCAGCAGGATGATGCCGATGATGCCGATCACGTCCAGATCGTTGCCGGTCATCCACAACGCCAGCAGAGCGCCGACGCTGGCGGAGGGCAGGGTGGACAGGATCGTCAGCGGATGGATGAAGCTTTCGTACAGCACTCCCAGAACGATGTAGACGCACACCACCGCAGCCAGGATCAGGATCAACTGATTGCCGAGCGCCTTTCCGAATGCGCCCGACGCACCCAGGAAGGTGGCGCTGATACCCGGCGGCAACCCGATCTCCGCGATCCTGTTCCGTACCGCATCGACCGCGGCACCCAGCGACACGCCCGGGGCCGGATCGAAGCCGATGGTGGCGGCCGGGAACTGCGCGACATGGGTTATCTGAAGCGGTGCGGTCCCTTCGCGCACCCTGGCGAACGATGACAGCGGCGTCGCGCCGCCCGCGTCGGTCTGGAGGTGGAGCAGGCCCACCGATTCCGGAGTGGTGAGGAGGTCGGGGCGCGCCTCCAGGATGACGCGATATTGCGCGGTCTCGGTGAAGATGGTGGAGACGATACGCTGCCCGAATGCGGAGTACAGCGCATCGTCGACATCGGTGGCGGTGATACCCAGCCGGCTTGCCGTATCGCGGTCGAGATCTATGAAGGCGGCCGCGCCGCGCTGGCCGCTGTCATTGTAGATGTTGCGGACCTTGTCGACCGATCCCAGCGCATCGGTGACCTTCGCCGCTGCGGCCTGCACGCTGGCGGTATCCGCCCCTTCCAGCGACAGTCGATACCGGGTGGGGCCACTCTCGGCATCGATGGTGAGATCCTGGCTCGGCTGGACGAACAGGCGGATGCCGGGAACCGCCGCGACCCGGTCACGCAGGCGCTGCATCACCGTCTGCTGGTTGCCGTGATCGCGGGTCAGGTTAACGGTCATCTGACCCGAGTTGAGCGCACCGTTGTTGGCGCCATCGACACCGATGAAGGAACTCGCGCTTTCCACGGCCGGATCGGCGAGGATGGCGCGCGCCGCTGCCCGTTGCAGCGACGCCATGCGATCGAACGATACGGTCGCGTTCGCCTCGGTGCGGATCAGTAGCTGGCCGGTGTCCTGTAGAGGGAACAGCCCTTTGGGAACGGCGAGGTACAGCAGCGCCGTCAGCCCAAACAATCCGATGGCTACCGCCAGCGCCAGCGGTTGGCGCGTCAACACGACCCGCAGCGCCCGCTCGTACCGGCCCTCCACTCGCTCGAACAGGTGTCGCGCGGCCGCGCCCATCCGCGTCTCGCGCTCCTCGCCTTCCGGCTTCAGCCACCGCGCGGACAGCATTGGCGTCAGCGTCAGCGACACCACCATGGAGATGACGACGGTGATCGCCAGCGTCATCGCGAACTCGCGGAACAGCCGCCCGACCACGTCACCCATAAACAGGAGCGGGATCAGCACTGCGATCAGCGACACGGTGAGCGAGATAATGGTGAAGCCGATTTCGGCCGCACCCTTCAACGCCGCCTCGAACGGCGTTTCGCCCTTTTCGATATGGCGAGCGATGTTTTCGATCACCACGATGGCGTCGTCCACCACGAACCCGGTGGCGATGGTCAGCGCCATGAGAGACAGGTTGTTGAGGCTGTAGCCGAGCAGGTACATCACCCCGCATGCGCCGATCAGCGAGATCGGCACCGCCAGCGCGGCGATCAGGGTCGCACGGGCGGAGTGCAGGAAGAAGAAGATCACCAGCACCACCATGACGACCGCGAGCAGCAGCTCCATCTCGACATGCTTGATGGAGGAACGGATGCTGGTGGTGCGATCGGCGAGAATCGATACGTCCAGCCCGGCGGGCAGGGCCGCCTGCAACCGGGGCAGGCGGGCCTTGATCGCGTCCACGGTCGAGATGACGTTCGCGCCGGGCTGGCGCTGCACCGTCAGGATAATCGCAGGCGTCAGATTGGCGAGCGCGCCCAGTCGGCTGTTCTCCGCGCCGTTCACCACGCGCGCGACATCGGACAGGCGGACCGGCGCGCCGTTCCGATAGGTGACGATCAGGGCCTTGTAATCGTCGACGGTCAGCAACTGGTCGTTGGCGTTGATCTGATAGGCGCGGGTCGGTCCGTCGAAACTGCCCTTGGCGGAGTTCGCATTGGCGTTGTCGATGGCGGTGCGCAGCGTGTCGAGCGTGATGCCCTGGTTCGCCAGCGCCTGCGTATCGGCCTGGATGCGCACCGCGGGCCGCTGCCCGCCGGCCAGCCGTACCAGCCCCACGCCCGCCACCTGCGACAACTTCTGCGCCAACCGGGTGTCGACCAGTCGCTGCACCTCGGTCAACGGCATCGTCCTGGACGTGATCGCCAGTGTCAGCACGGGTGCGTCGGCCGGGTTGACCTTGGCATAGATCGGCGGTGCGGGCAGGTCAGCCGGTAGCAGCGCATCGGCCGCATTCATCGCCGCCTGCACCTCCTGCTCGGCAACGTCGAGCCGTTCGCCCAGATCGAATTGCAGCGTGACGACGGACGCGCCCGCCGCACTGGTCGAGCTCATCCGCGCCAGACCCGGCATCTCGCCGAACTGCCGTTCCAGCGGCGCGGTGACGACCTGGCTGATGACCTCCGGGCTTGCGCCGGGATAGAGAGTGGTCACCTGAATCGTCGGGTAATCAACCTGCGGCAGCGCAGCGAGCGGCAGCAACCGGAACCCGACCACCCCGGCCAGCACGATCGCGATCATCAGCAATGCGGTCGCGACCGGCCGGAGGATGAAAGGGCGGGACGGATTCACGCCGGTGCGCGACCTTTTTGCGGTCCGTTGCCGTCTTTCTCCGCCGCGGCCTCCGGCGTGCGGACCTTGTCGCCCTGTTTGATGCGGTCGCCGCCCTCGCTCACCACCCGATCACCGGCTGTCAGACCGCGGGTGACGATCGTGGCCGTGCCGACGTTCTGGCCGGTCACGACCTGGCGCTGGATGACGGTGTCGTCCGACCGCAACAGCCAGACGAAGTTGCTGCCCTCCGCCTGCCGGATCGCGGTGACCGGCACCACCACCGCCTTGTCGATATAGTCGATCTGAAGCCGCAGGTTAACGAACTGATTGGGAAACAGCGTCCCGTCGTCATTAGCAAAGCGCGCCTTGGCGCGCACCGTGCCCGTGTCCGTCGCGATCTGGTTATCCAGCGTCAGGAAGCGTCCTTGCGCCAATACCTGATCGCGGGTCCGGTCGAGCGCTGCCGCCGGCAGAGACCCGGCTTTGGCTGTTTGCCGCTCGATCACCGGAACCTGATCCTGGGGAATCGCGAACGCCACGTCGATCGGGTTGACCGTGGTCACGACCGCGACCCCGTTCGCGTCGCCCGCGGCAATGAAGTTGCCGACATCGATCACCCGCAGGCCGACCCGGCCGGCAACGGGCGCTCGGATTTCGGTGAAGCCGACATTGAGGCGGGCGGCTGCCACCGCTCCGCCGTTCGAGGTCGCCGTCCCTTCCAGCTGGCGAACCAGTGCCGCCTGCGTATCGACATCCTGACGAGCAATCGAGTCCTGCGTCAGGAGGGTTCGGTAGCGTTCCAGTGTCAGTCGCGCGTTTTCCAGCTGCGCCCGGTCACGCGCCAGGGCGCCGGACGCCTGGGCAAGCTGCGCCCGATAGGGACGCGGATCGATGCGGGCGAGCACCTGCCCCTTGCGGACCATCTGGCCTTCTCGGAACAGGATGGCGGTGATGACCCCGGATACCTGCGGGCGCACCGTCACCGTCGCTGCCGGTATCACCGTGCCCAACGCCTCGATCGTGACCGGCACGCCGCGCAGGGCGGCCTGCGCAACGCCCACCGTCTGTACGCGATTGCGGCGACGCGCGCGCTCGCTCTGCTGTTCGCTTCCCGCACGACCGGCGACGCCGGTGATCCATGCGAGCACGCCCGCCAGCATCAGCAGAACCACGATCCAACTAATTACCTTGGCGCGCCGGGACAACACGGGACCGGCAGTCGGCCGATCACCGCCTCGTTGCATCTGTTCTTCGACCACTAGGCAGGCGCTCACTTCCGGCGGCTAGGGAGGGGTGTCATACAATCGGTCAGGGTAGCGACAAACGCTTCATCTACTGGCCGACCATTATTGAAGGGAACCTGAACAGGACAGGAATAATGACCAATTTGAGGGTCGCCGGCCCGCCGTCAAAGCCTTTCGCCGCCATCACGGCACCTGACGCCCGATTGCCCCGCCGCCATTTCTTCCGTTGTCAATTTTGCTGTGGGTAACTTCGCAGGGCGGTGGATGGCGGATTCTGTCTTGTGGGAACGTGTCGCTCCATTGAAGCATGGGAACATCTACATTCGGGGTAGCACCGACATATTATGCGTCATGCAGGGGCAGCGGACGCTGAAATCCAATATTCCAGCGTGAAGTATTTCGTTATATATAACTTAAATATAATTCCTTAACATAAATGCCATTTCCCAGATATAGCGCTTATCCAAGTGATGGGGGTATAAGAACGCCGTTGATTGCATGAACGACGCCATTTGATGAGGGAACATCGACCTGCTGAAAATAGGCAATACTGTTATTGTTGCCCTCGAATACGACAATTCCGCTTTGCATACGGGCACGCAGGGTGGCACCATTGACCGTGTTGAACGTTGCCGCCCCTCCGCCAGAGCGTATGGCGTTGACGATATCAGACCTTGTGTATTTGCCGCGCAGCACGTGATAGGACAGCGCCCGGGCAAGTAGAACGTTGTCGCTGTTCATCCGGGCGCGGGTTTCACTTGGTACGCGGGTAAAGGCGTCGTTGTTTGGAGCGAGGACGGTGAAAGGTCCTGCGCCATTGAGCGTCTCGACCATATTGGCCTTCTGAAGCAGCGTAACGAATTCGATAAGATTCGGGTTGTTGATAATATCGGTGCCGATCGTACGGTTGATATTTGTGGACCGTAGAGACGCCGTAGAGGAGGAGGGCGTTACGGTAGTTGCAGGAGAGGCGCTGACGGTATCATTGCCCGACATGCCGCTAGCACAACCAACCAATCCAACCGAAAATGCTCCCAGAGCAACCACGGCATGCATGATTTTACCCATCTCTCGCTCCTATTGTGTATTTTATCAACGCGCTAGTGCGTGATATGTTCAAATATGTTCATCATATTTCATGATTCACTTACCATCGGCTTATTGATGGAATCAGACCATCCTAATTTAGGTTATCGAAAATCGCGAAATTCCACGCTGGTCATATTATATAATTGTTTAGAAATTGGGCTCACTTCTATTATTGGTCATAGGCATGATCGTGGTCGGCCTTGGTCGACAAAATGGCGCCATAAAGCCTAGTGCCGTTGACGATGGCGCTGGATTGCCCCCTGGCCTGATCTGGATCACTCGGAAAGTTTGGGCTTAAAGTTGCGCGAAGTTTAGCGAGGCAAATGGAAGCGCAACTCAGTATCGCACCACGCTTTCCAGCCGGGACCGCGCTACGCCTGATTCTGACTAATGCCACCGTAAAAGCCGAAAGCAGCATCGAGGTGAACTGACATACACAGCTGGGCATCACCAGAATATGCTACTGATTGCGATCACACGAAACCGGCCGCCCCCGCCCCAACCGGTAAATCAGACCTAACACTGATCTGGTAGTGCGGGCCGACATTGTCCGTCGACGCTACCGACTGACAAGCACTGACTTTGCGGTAATCTTGATCGGCAAGGATGGCGGCGCCCAAATTTTGCCAGACATGACCGATCCTCGCCCCCGCGCCTGAGCGGGTGATCGATGCGATGCCGATGCATCGCTGCAAAGACGATCGATCAATCGGCGACGCTGACCGGGGCACTTTGGGCACCCATATCTCGCTTTCGCCATTTCCCCCCGGGACCACAACGGCAAATCATGCATTTCACCCTGATAACAATGGGATGACATACATGAAGGCCACCCCTCTGGCATCGTGCCTACTTCTGATCGCCGCACCTGCCCTGGCGCAGAGCAATCCGGAGGATAGCGACAAGCGGAAGGTCGAGGCCTATTTCAACGAACTGACCCCGCTCAAGCCCGGACCGGACTTCAGTTCGTCGCTGAAGCTGCCGCGCGGCTATCGCGCCGGGGTGTTCGCGAGCGGTCTCGGCAACACACGCGTCATGGCGGTCGCGCCGGATGGCTCGGTCTACGTCAGTCGCCGGTCCGAGGCGGATATCATCCGCCTGACTGACGCGAACCGCGACGGACGCGCCGACGGGCCGCCGATATCGATCGTCAACCGTCCCGGGCTGCACGGTCTGACCATCCATGACGGCATGCTCTATTTCATGACGGCGCGCGAGGTGTTCCGCGCGCCCCTGCGCCTGGATGGCGGCATCGGCGCGGTCGAGACGCTGATCGACGATCTGCCGGATGCGGGCCAGCACCTAAACCGCACGCTCGCCGTGGGTCCGGACAAGATGCTCTACATCAGCGCAGGCTCGACCTGTAATGCCTGCGACGAATCGAGTCAGGAGAATGCGACGCTGATCCGCGCGAGCCTGGATGGCAAGACGCGACGGATCTGGGCTTCTGGGTTGCGCAACACCATCGGCTTCGGCTGGCATCCGCGCACCGGCGCGCTGTGGGGCTGGGATCAGGGCATCGACTGGCTGGGGAACGACCTCCAGCGCGAGGAGGTCAACAGGATCGAGGCGGGCCAGCGCTATGGCTGGCCCTATGTGTTCGAGGACGGGAAGCTCAACCCGCAGGACGAGCCGCCGGGCGGCATCAGAGGCGTCGAATGGGCCGCCGCCTCGACCAACCCCGTGCTGATGCACGTCGCCCATTCCGCCGGCATGCAGATGGCGTTTCATCCGGGGGGCGGTTTTGGTCCCGACGTGAGCGGTGACGCCTTTGTCGCCCTGCGCGGCAGCTGGAACCGCAAGCCCGCATCGGGGTACGAACTGGCCCGCATCCGTTTCGACGCGAACGGTCAGGCGACGCGGATCGAACCGTTCGTCAGCGGCTTCATGAACCGCAACGGCACCGGTCATTATGGTCGCCCGTGCGGCGTCGCGGTGATGCGCGACGGATCGATCCTGCTGTCCGACGATGCCAACGGCATCATCTACCGGATCACCTATGACGGCGCGACGGGTCAGGCCGCACCACTGACGCCGACGGCGGGCCCGATGCTTGAGCAGGCCGCACGTGGCAACAACGTGCCGCTGGCACTGACCCGGCCGGAAGCACGCAAGAGCAGCGGTGCGCGACTGACGGTCGGCGCCGATGCCTTTCGGGCAGGCGGCGCGATTCCGCGCGAGCAGAGCGAATATGGCCTCGGCATCTCGCCCGCGCTGACCTGGACGGCGGTGCCGGGAGCGGCATCCTACGCGATCGTCGTCGAGGACCCGGACGGTTCCGCCAGCCCGGTCATCCATTGGGTCGCCTGGAACGTGCCCGCCAGCACCACCCGCCTGCCCGCCGGCCTGCAGGAGCGCGACCGGCTGAGCGGCGGGTCGTTGGAGGGGATCATGCAAGGCGCGACCGGACGTGGCACCGTCGGCTGGTATGGCCCGCGACCGCCGAAGGGCGACCGGCCGCACCGCTACCATTTCCAGGTGCTGGCACTCGATCGGACACTCGCGCTGCCGATCGGCGCGACGCGTGACCAGTTGCTGACGGCCGCGGCGGGCCATGTGCTGGCGACGGGCGACATCGTCGGAACTTACGGTGAGCCACGTTAAGGCGCATGGCCCGGATGTACGGCGGAACGGCGCGCATGATCGCAATACGGGATAGTGGGCGGTGACGAAGGCGTGCGCCCTCAAGCTATTCGTGACGATGGTCGCGCTGGTTCTGGCGGCGCTGGTCGTTCTGCTCGTCATGGCCCACCGTCCCGCCATCGCCCCCATCGCACGACCCGATCCGCGCGGGTTCGATCCCGGAGCGATTGCACGTGGCGCCAATCTGGCGCGGCTGGGCAATTGCGTCAGCTGCCATCAGGCGGCAGGCGGTCGTCCCTATGCTGGCGGCTATCCCGTCAAGACGCCGTTCGGGACCATCCATGGCAGCAACATCACGCCCGACGCCACGACGGGCATCGGCGGCTGGTCGCGCACGGCCTTCGCCCAGGCGATGCGGGAGGGCGTGGGGCGCGACGGCAGCCATCTGTACCCCGCCTTTCCGTATACGCATTATGCCGGCGTCACCGATGGCGACATCGACGCACTATACGCCTTTCTGATGACCCGCCCGGCGGTTCATGCGACCCCGCCGGCCAACGACCTGATCCCGCCGCTTGGCTTTCGGCCGCTGCTGGCAGGATGGAAGCTCCTGTTCTTCCATCCCCGGCCCCTCGGCGCCGTCCGCTCGCAATCGGCCGCGTGGAACCGGGGACGGTATATCGGCGAGACCCTGGCGCATTGCTCCGCCTGTCACAGCCCGCGCGGCCTGCTCCAGCAGGAGAAGCGCGGCGACGCCGCCTATGACGGCGGCTGGTCGGGCGGCTGGTATGCCCCCCCGATCAACCCGCGCTCGCCTGCGGTGCGCGCCTGGACGCCGGAGCGGCTATACGCCTATTTCCGCACCGGGCTGAGCCGGCATCATGCCGCGGCGGCCGGCCCGATGGGCCCCGTCACCTATAATCTCGCCCGGGCGGCACCGGCGGACGTCCACGCGCTTGCCACATACTATGCCTGGTGGATGCGCGATGCCCCCGCCGCCCGGGCAGAGCCGCCCCTGCCCGACCGTCGCGCGCTCGCCGAGCGGCAGCATCGCGACGGCGCGCGACTATATGCAGGTGCCTGCGCGACTTGCCACGAACCCGGTGCGCCGATGGTGGTAGCAGGCCGTCCAGTCCTGCCGCTCGGCACACCGCTGCACGAGGACAATCCACGCGATACCATCCAGATCATCCTGCAAGGTCTCCGGCCGCCGGTGGAGGCCAGCGGTCCGTATATGCCCGCCTATGCCGATGCGCTGACCGACCGGCAGATCGCCGATATCGTCGGCTATCTAAAGGCACGGCACGGCACCGGTCCCGCCTGGACGGACCTGGAGGACAAGGTCGCGAAGGCAAGGAAGGAGTCCCGGTGATCAAGCTGAAGATCAATGGCGCGGTCGCCCGCGCGGATGTCGATCCCGCGACCCCGCTGCTGTATGTGCTGCGCGACGATCTGGGCCTGCACGCCGCCAAGTTCGGGTGCGGGCTCGGGCAGTGCGGATCGTGCACCGTCCTGGTCGACGACCGGCCCGTCTTCGCATGTCTTCTGCCCGTCGGTGCGATCGGGACCCGCGCGGTCACCACGGTCGAGGGGCTCGGCACGGCCGAGGCGCCCGGCACCGTGCAGCGCGCCTTCCTCGACGAACAGGCCGGCCAGTGCGGCTATTGCATCCCCGGCATGATCGCGCGCGCCGAAGGCTTGCTACGCCGGACCACGACACCGACCGAGGAAGAGGTGCGATCCGCGATGGCACCGTCGCTGTGCCGGTGCGGTACCCATATGCGCATCTTGCGGGCGGTGCGGCGGGCGGCGGCGGCGCGTGGCGGCGGGGTGGTCGATCCTGCGGAGCCGGTGGCATGATCGCCTCGCGCCGCGACGTGCTCGGCGGGCTGGTCGTCGCCTTCTCGCTAGCGCCCGCCGCGCTCGCGCAGACCGGCGGTGGCGAGGGCCGCGGCGGACCGCCGACGGTGGCGCCCGAGCTTCCCGGTACGCTGGCCAAGTTTCCCGACCTCGACGCCTGGATCCGCATCGCTCCCGATGGCCGCGTCACCGTCTTCACCGGCAAGGTGGAACTCGGCACCGGGATCAAGACCGCGATCGCGCAGCTTGCCGCCGATGAACTGGACGTCGCGCTCGGGCGGATCGACCTCATCACCGCCGACACCGGCCTCACGCCCAACGAGGGCGTCACCGCCGGCAGCCAGACGCTGGAGCAGAGCGGCACGGCCGTCGCCAACGCCGCCGCCAATGTCCGCCTGCTGCTTGCCGAAGCTGCGGCGACGCGCTGGGGCGTGGTGGCAACCGACCTGTTCACGCGCGACGGCGAGGTGCTGGACGGCCGGGGGCGGCGCGTCAGCTATGCCGATCTCGCCGCATCCCTGTCGCTCGCGGTCCATGCGCGGGCCGATGTGCCGCGCAAACGTCGCGACGCACGGCGACTGATCGGGCGGTCGGTGCCGCGCGTCGACCTGCCCGCCAAACTGACCGGCCTTGCCGCCTATGTCCATGACATGCGGCTGCCCGGCATGGTGCATGCCCGCGTGCTGCGTGGGCCAGGTTCGGGTACACGGGGACGGTTCGATTTCGCCGCCATGGCGCGCCTGTCGGGTGTCGACCGTATCGTGCGGCGCGGTACATTCGCCGCCATCGTCGGCACGCGCGAGTGGCCGTTGGAACGGGCGCTGCACGCCGCAGCGCGCGGGGGCTGGCAAGCCGGACCGGATGCCAATGCACCCGGCCCCCTGCCCGAAGCGCTACTGCGCATGAGACGGGAGAGCCGGACGATCGAGGACCGTCACGACGATCCGCATGCCGTGCCCGTGCGACGGCTCTCCGCACGCTACGACCGGCCGTATCTGATGCACGGCGCCATCGGCCCCTCTTGCGCGGTGGCTCTGTTCGAGAACGATGTGCTGACCGTCTGGACGCACAGCCAGGGCGTCGAGCCGTTGCGCGCTGCCATCGCCGAACTGCTGGCGATGCCGCTCGAACGGGTCCGCTGCGTCCACCGGGAGGGTGCGGGCTGCTATGGCCATAACGGTGCGGACGATGTCGCCGGCGATGCCGCGCTGGTCGCCATCGCGATGCCCGGCATTCCCGTTCGCCTGCAGTGGAGCCGCGAGCAGGAACATGGCTGGGAGCCGCTTGGTCCCGCCATGCTGGCCTGGCTCGACGCCAGCCTCGACGCATCGGGCCGCATCGTGGCGTGGCAGCATCAGGTGTGGAGCAACACCCACAGCACGCGGCCGAGTGCCGCCGGCGATCTGTTGGCCGGACAGGAGGTGATACCCCCCTTCCCCGCCACGCCGCCCGAGCCCATCCCTCAACCCAATGGCGGCGGCGACCGTAACGCCATCCCGCTCTATCGCTTTCCAAACAGTCAGGTCGTCAGCCACTTCCTGCCCGACATGCCGGTCCGCGTGTCCGCGCTGCGCGGTCTCGGCGCGCACCTCAACATCTTCGCGCTGGAAAGCTTCATCGACGAGCTCGCCGATGCCGCGGGCCGCGACCCGGTGGCGTTCCGGCTGGCGCATCTCGACGATCCGCGCGCGATCGCGGTGATCGGGCGTGCAGCGGCGCAGTTCGGCTGGCAGCATTACCGTCCGTCGCCGAACCGGGGCCGCGGTTTCGCCTTTGCCCGTTACAAGAACCATGGTGCCTATCTGGCGGTCGCGCTCGATGTGGAGTTCGTACCCGACGAAGGTCGCCTGATCGTCCATCGCGCCGTCGCCGCTGTCGACAGTGGCGAAGCGGTGAACCCGGACGGCATCCGCAACCAGGTGGAGGGCGGGATCGTCCAGTCGCTCAGCTGGACGGCGTACGAGGCGGCCGGCCTCGATGGAGGACGGCGTACCGATTACGACTGGAGCACCTACCCCATCCTGCGCTTCGGCGATGCGCCCCGAAGCGTCGTGATAGACGTGATCGACCGGCCCGGTGCGCCGTTCCTCGGCACCGGGGAGTGCGCACAGGGTCCGACCGCCGCAGCGCTTGCGAATGCACTGGCGGCGGCAACCGGAACGCGAAGCCGGTCACTACCGATCGCGAGAGCAGGCGCCCGGTTTGCCTGATCCGGAAGGCGACATCCGACGAGACATTCGCCAGCGCCTACCCCAGACGGTCGATCATCGCGGCAAGGTGCGGCACGGACCCGTGGTCAAGGCGGGCGGGAGATGGCCGGTAGCGGGGCGACGGTGCCCGACGGTGGGTACCTCGACTACACTCGCTTCCCGTCGCCACCACGCGGCTCGGCAATATCGACGCCATTCGCCTGCCCGCGAAGTTCGCGCGCTGCGGTATAGGCGATCCGCCGGGCGCGCATGATTGAGCCAAGCGGGCGATGCGCAGCCAGCCCCGTCCACGGACTGAACGCTGATCCCGTTTCTATTTCTGCCCAGAGTTCGTCGGACCAGGTTTCCTGCGGTGCCGCCGTGATACGAGCGACCGGCAGGTAGGGACTCTCATCCTCCGGCCACTGGGTCGCGGCGTCCTCGACGGGCATCCTGTCGAGATCGGTCGCAAGTTGCACGCGCAACTCCCACACGCCCGGCAACGCACCGAAATGGTGCCGAACTCCCTCGCGGATCGCGTCAGGGTACCCCTTGAGGTCGAGCGACCGGCCGGATAGCGCCACCAGTTCGGTCGAGACCGGCACCACGGCGACCTTGGCATAATAGTCACCGTGGAGAAGCGGTGCCTGCGAGTAGAAGGTGTCTCCGAGCAGCTCGGTGGTTGCCTGACCCGCGAGCGTGGTCAGCGTCGCCGACGTCAGCCCTACCTTGGACAGCGCCGCGTTCGCATTGCGCGACACGACGGAAAGCACCTCCTTCGCCAGTTCGGCATGTCCCGTCGTGGCGGCGAGCGGCCTCAGCTGCTTCAGGAACCCCGCCGCGGTCGCCACCTGGAACGATGGCGAGTTGCCCAGCACGTAGTTCTGGGTCGTCTCGTCCTCGCTGCCGGGCAGGCGGGCACCGGGCACGCCCAGCACCTTAAGCGCCACACCGCGCGGGGTCGACACGTTATCATCGAGCACGTCGCCCGGCGTGGTGCTGAAACGGAGAATTGCGTCGTACGTGCCCGGCTGTGCGAACAGACCCTGCGCCAAATGGTCCGGCAAATCCGGCAGCACCTCGAACCTGGCCCTCAGATAGCCGTGCGCCTTGGCGTGAACCGCACGGTAAGCGTAGCCGGTGTCTGCCAAGGTCCGGCGCTGGATGTCGAGCATCGCCTCGGTCAGACCACGCTGCGTCTCTACCTCGCCGTCCGGAACCTCCTCGAAGCTGGTCTCGAAACGGAGTGGCGGGGAAGGCTGGGTCATGCAGACGTAACGCATGCAGCCCGCAGGTGGGCGCAAGTACATGTGAAGCAACAGGAATTCGATATAGCGAGGCACGGTATCCAGCACCATATCGTTATCGACCGAATAGAGATGACTCATGGCGGGTGGATGGAGCCGCGACGGCGCGGTGCAGGATCAGATCGACGACACGGTCATGGATGCGGTGCTTGCCGCGCGTGCCAGCCTGCCCGTCGGCGAGAGCGAGCGGTACTGCACCATTTGCGGAGAGGACATTCCAGAGGGGCGGCGCTGGGCCGTTCCCGGCGTGCGAACCTGCGTCTCCTGCCAGAGTGGACGCGACCGCCCTTTCGCCTCGACACCGAATCGCCGCGGCAGCAAAGATAGCCAGCTACGCTAGGCGCTGATGAAAAACACCGAGTGCATCTGATGTTCGGGTCGATGTTGGCCCGCTCGATCGTCAGCACTGACCCACAAACAGACATTCACGCCCCCTTCCCCGCTCCCCAACTTCAGACGCCCATTCATCTCCGCGCTGTCCTGCCGTCTAACATCTGGGTCAAGCCATGAATGTCTGAACCGGCCACTCCTGCCGGGCCGCCATCGAAATGCATCTTGTTTCAGTGAAGGTTGCGACGGGGAGGACAGCGCCCGCCTGTTTTCTCACATGTGATAGCCGGAGTTGGGGAATGGTCTTCAGATGGACTGCGGTAGAGGCTGACCCAGGTGTTCCGCGACCGCCGGTGGTGAAGCTGGGCCTCGTCACCTAGACATCAGGCAACGTCTGACGAGCCATTCCCCATCCGGCCAGTGCCGGGCTGGCAGCGCGGCGCAGGAGCTTATCTGCATCGCGCAACGTCCATACCCCTGCCGTTTCGATCTCACGCAGCTCGGTCCATGACACCGGTGCAGCAATCGGGGCGCCGGCCCGCGCCCTGACGGAATAAGGCATGACCGCGGTGCTGCCGCGCTGATTGCGGAGCCAGTCGATGAAGATGCGCCCGGATCGCTTCGACTTTGTCATCGTTGCCACGAAACGCTTAGGATCGGCTGACGCCAGCGCACGTGCGAAGCGCTCGGAGAAGCTCTTTACCTCCGGCCATGTCGCCTCGGGTGAGATCGGAACGATGACGTGGATGCCCTTGCCGCCAGACAGCATTGGGAAGCTCGTCAGGCCCAGCTCCGCCAGTTGCCCCTTCAGATATTCCGCCGCGCGTCTGGTCTCGGCAAACCCCAGCCCTTCATCAGGGTCTAGATCGAACACCATCCGGTCTGGCGTCTCGACCGCTCCCACCATCGCACCCCAGCCGTGGAACTCGATCGCTCCCATCTGCACGCAGGCGATCACCCCATCGGTATCGTCGACGTAGAGATAGTCGTCAGCGTCGCCGTCTTTGTCGTGGATCGAAACGCGGCGGACATGGTCGCCGAAACTGCCGGCGTCATGCTTCTGGAAGAAGCATTTCCGTCCCCGCCCCTGCGGGCAGCGGACGAGGCTGATCGGCCGGTCGCGCACGAACGGCAGCATCAACGGGGCGATCGTCGCATAATAGTCAGCGAGATCGTTTTTGGTGACGTCGCTTTCAGGAAAGACGATCCGGCTGTGGTGCGTGATCGCGATGCTCGTTGCAGCGGCCGGCGGTGGTTCGGAGGCGGTCGGGCCCTGAAGGTCGGTCAGCCCGATGAAGCTGGCGTGGCGCAATAATCCATCCGGGGTGATTTCGGCATAGGCGATGTCAGCCGACAGGCTGGGCGTCACCCAGTGCGCACCTTTCACCGCCGCCTTTGGCGCGACGACCGTCGGCGTCTGCCGCTCGATCCGCTCCAGCTGGAGGCGGAGCGCTTCCATCGTTGCCAGATCGAACCCGGTCCCGACCTTGCCGGCAAAGACGTAACCCTCCGGCCCCTCCCGCCCCAGCAACAGCGATTTGAAGCCACGACGCTTGTCCGACGGCAGCCAGCCCACAATCGCATAGGCATCACGCCTGACGCACTTCACCTTGATCCAGGCGCGGGTGCGGCTCGAGCGATATGGGGCATCCGCCCGCTTCGACACCACGCCCTCCAGCCCGTCACGGCACATCTGATCCAGCAGCGCCTCGCCCTGACCGATCACATGTTCCGAGAAGCGGATGTCCGCAGGCACATCAGCCACAAGCGCCCGCAGCCGCTCCTTCCGCTCCAGCGTCGGGAGCGCGGTCAGATCCTCGCCGTCTTGCTCCAGCAAATCGAACGCCATCAGCACGATCTTGCCACCATCGCCGATCGCATTTTTCAACGTCGAGAAGTCCGGCCGGCCGTCCCTGAACGCCACTGCTTCGCCGTCGATGAGCGCGGTGCCGGCCAACCGGGTCGCAGCTTCGGCGATGCCGGGGAACTTGTCGGTCCAGTCGAGGCCCGTACGGGTGAAGACCCTCGCCCGACCATCACCAACCGCCACCAGCACGCGGTAGCCATCGAACTTGATCTCATGCAGCCATGCGTTGCCCGTCGGGACGGTGTCCTGCAGTGTACATAGCTGAGGCCGGCGAAACTCAGGCAATGTCGGCTTGCTCCGGCTCGTTCGCGGGGGCAAGGCGTGGCTGGCAACCGCAGCCTCCCTCTTAGAGGGACGCGTGGGTTGCCCGCCTGCGATCTCCGCCATGGTGCGTCCGGTGGCGATGCTGGTCAACGCTTCTTCGACCAGCTTGTCCGTACCCCCCGCCTCAGCATCGTTTACCTTGCGCAACAGCCAGTTCTCACGCTTTTCCCGGCCGCGCGGCTTCAGGCGTATGAGCATCCATTCGCCCCGCATCCGCTCACCATCCACCACAAAATGGAGGTGGCCGGCGTCGATGTCCGACGCAGACTTGCCCGCGACCGGTGACCAGGTGCCGCGATCCCATAGCATCACCGTGCCACCGCCATATTCACCAGCGGGGATCGTACCCTCGAAGGTTGCATAGGACAGTGGATGATCCTCCGTGCGGACTGCCAACCGCTTTTCGGAAGGGTCAAGGCTGGGACCGCGCGTCACTGCCCAGCTCTTCAGCACGCCATCCATTTCCAGTCGCAGGTCCCAGTGCAACCGGGTGGCGTCATGCTTCTGGACCATAAAGAGGTTGCCATGCCCGGGCTCGAGTGTCCCGGCTGGCTCTGCGGTACGCGCGAAGTCGCGCTTGGCGTTGTAGGTCGCCAGAAGCGGCGATGTCGTCTTTGCCGCAGGCTTAGGCACGTTTCCTGGCCGCTTGCTTGGCGGCCGGCTTCCCGGCTGCGGCCTTCTTTGTCGCCGGCTTCTTCGGCGCAGGTCTCTTCGCGGGTGACGGTGCGGCCTTGCCAACCATCGATTGACGCAGAGCGGCCATCAGATCGACGACATTGCCGCCCTTGGCCGTGTCGCCCTGCCCGTCATCCTCGACGATCTTCTTGCCGCGGGCCTTGCGCTTGCGTTCGATGAGGTCGCGAAGCGCATCGACATAGCGGTCATGATACTCCTGCGGGTGGAACGGCCCGCTCTTCCGGTCGATCAGTGCTTCTGCCAGCTCCAGCAATTCGCCCTCGGGCTCGTCGTCGGGTATCTCCCTGAAATAGCCTTGCGCTTTTTCCATTTCGTTGGCGTAGCGCAGCGTCTCCAGAACCATGCCCCGCCCTGACGGCTTCAGGCTCACCACATACTCCCGGCCCCTCAGCGCCAGCTGCCCCAGACCTACTTTACGGGTTCGCTTCAAGGCCTCGCGCAGCACGATGAACGCCTCGTTCGCGAGGTCGTCTGCCGGCACCACGAAGAACGGCTTTTCATAATAGAGCACGTCGACCGCATCCGCATCCACGAACTGGGTCAGCTCCAGTGTCTTCTTGCTCTCGAGCTTGACCGCGTCGATCTCGTCCTGCTCGAGCAGGACGTATTCGCCCTTGGCTACCTCATAGCCCTTCATGATCTCGTCCTGATCGACGGGTCCGATGCCCGTCACCACCTTCTCGTAATGGATTGGTTTGCCACTGGGCTCGTGAATTTGCTTGAACGAGACGGTCGCGCCTGAGCGCGTGGCGGAGTAGATCTCCACCGGGATGGATACCAGGGCGAGCTTGATCTGCCCCTGCCAGTAAGCGCGTGCGGCCATGCCGGTTCTCCTTGGTGGCATGCAACGCACAACAGGCGGTGGGAGTTCGCTGGGGAGCGAAGGGTTGGATGGCAAAAGCACCGAAACTCAAAGTGTTTACCACCCCGATTGGCTTTCATGACGCCCTGGTGGCCGCCCCGAGCCGGGCAGCGGCATTACGAGCCTGGGGAAGCGATCATGATCTATTCGCGCGTGGGGCGGCGTTCGAAGTCACCGACCCCGACCTGATGAAGGAGCCGTTGGCTACGCCCGGCGAGGTCGTTCGGCGCCTGCGTGGTTCGGAAGCCGAGCAATTCGCCGCTTTGCCTCGGGACCGGCCGTCTGCCGGTAAGGCGAGGTCTGCAAAGGCTAGCGCCGGCAAAGCTACGCCCAAGCGGGCCAAGCCATCAGCCAGCGAACTTGAACGCGCCGAGGTGTCCCTGCAGGCGGCAATGAAACGTCACCGCGACGCGGATGCGGAGGCCAAGGCACGGGTGGAATCTGCCCAGCGCGATCGAGCCGATCTTCAGCGGCAACAGCGCAGCGAGGAGGAAAGGCTGCGAGAGGCCCGCGACCAAGCACAAGCGGCATATGATCACGCCATCGAGCGATGGCGTGCGGCTTGATACCGGCTTGGCGGATTAGGCCTTGCTCACATAAAGTAGCTCGCTTAGCCGGCATTCGGCCGTCTTGAGCTTTGGGCGACACTACGATCCCATTGCCACGCTGACTCCGCTTCCGCCATCTGTTCATGTCGACCCGTGGAACCAGCCGTTTTTCGCTGTTGCAGCTGTTATCGCCATACAGCGATGCTAATCGATATCGATGACCATTGTACCATCGCCTCCCGAACCGGCTGAGTATGTCGAGCTTCTGGATACGCTGAAGGACCGGATCCGGTCATCACGTCTCAAGGCCGCGCTAGCTGTCAACGAGGAGTTGGTCCTGCTCTATTGGGGGATCGGTCGCGACATTCTCGACCGTCAGGATAGCGCTGGCTGGGGGGCCAGAATCGTTGATCGCCTTTCGGCTGACTTGAAGCGCGACTTCCCGGAGATGACTGGCTTTTCACCACGCAATCTCAAATATATGCGGGCGCTGGCCGAGGCGTTCCCGGATCGTGAAATCGTGCAACGGGTTATTGCACGATTGCCATGGGGACATGCAATCACGCTAATCGAGGTGATCAAAGACCCGGTACAGCGTATCTGGTATGGAGAGCAGGCGCGAGAGAACGGCTGGAGCCGGAAGGTGCTCACCCACCAAATCGGCAGCGGCCTATTTGGCCGTCAAGGTAAGGCAATCACCAATTTCGCTCGCACCCTACCTGCCCCCCAATCGGATCTTGCTCAGGCGCTCATCAAGGATCCCTACAGCTTCGACTTCCTCGGACTGGGCGCGGACATCTCGGAGCGCGAGCTTGAACGCAGCCTGCTCGATCACCTGCGCTCACTGATCCTTGAGTTGGGCAAGGGCTTCGCTTTTGTCGGCAGCCAATACCATCTTGAGGTGGCAGGCCAAGACTATTATTTAGATTTGCTCTTCTACCACCTGCATCTGCGCTGCTTCGTCGTGGTCGAACTAAAAATTGAGGAGTTCAAACCGGAATTCGCCGGCAAGATGAACTTCTATCTGTCGGCCGTAGACGACCTACTCCGGCATGCCGATGACGCCCCAACGATCGGCATCATCCTGTGCCAAGGGAAGAACGCGGTGATCGTCGAATATGCGTTACGCAATTCGATGAAGCCCATGGGCGTCGCCGAGTATACCCTGTCCAACGCCCTGCCCGCTCCGTTGCAGGCGTCACTGCCCACGGCGGAAGACTTAGCGCGCGAATTTCCGCTGATGTCGTTGGTGAAGCTGCGTATCGAGATCGAGCGGGAACTGCGCGCCCTGGCGAGTAACACTGAAATGACGGCCGACCGCCTGATGGGTCTGAATGAGCTGGTCAAGGCCAATGAGGATGTGCGCCAGTTTCCATCAACGGCCGAGTTCATGCAGATCGTCAACAGCCTTCATGATGCCGCGCACGGGGTCGACGTGTCTCAAGACGAAGCCAATCATGCGACTCAAATCTCAACGCGCTTTCTTGCTGACATCAGAAACTATCGGGTGGCCCGCTGACGCTTAGTGGGCCGTGGACTGCGCACCGCCCGCCCTGCGGACTATTCCTCGCCGAGAGACGACCCAGAAAGTGACACTGCGCAGCGCTCTTGCGGTCCTCAATATCGGGCGTTCGTTAATGTGTCCGGATTACAGAGTATCTACCACGTTTCTAAACCGCGGCTTTACTGCGGCCGATTACGCTGTTGTCACCGGCTCGGCGCAATGGAGATAAGCGATGGGTCACTCGACGATGGACCCAGCCTTTCATGAACTTCGGCCTTGGAACGAGGGCAGGCTGGTTGGTGCCAAGCGGGCGCTTAAGCAGCAACAGGTTTGGGCCATTCGCTTTTGGCTCGATCAACACCGGCGATTGCGTGATCGAGCGCTGTTCGACCTTGCTATCGATAGCAAGTTACGCGGTTGTGATGTGGTAAAGGTTCGCATCGGTGATCTGGTTTCGGGTGGGCGTGTCCGTGATCGCGCCATCATCATGCAGCAGAAGACCAAGCGTCCTGTTCAGTTCGAAATTTTGGATACGGCTCGCAAAACAATTCGTGCGTGGCTGGAACGACGCGGTGGCACGCTGAACGACTTCGTCTTCCCGAGCCGCAATGACTACATGGCCCATATGAGCACGCGTCAATATGCCCGTCTTGTGCGGGAATGGGTGATCGGCATCGGCCTACCCCCGCAGGATTATGGAACGCACTCGCTCCGGCGAACGAAAGCCTCAATTATCTACAAAGCGACCGGTAATCTCCGCGCCGTTCAAATTCTCCTTGGGCACGCGAAAATCGATAGCACCGTTCGCTACTTAGGCGTCGATGTGGAGGACGCTTTGGAGTTAGCCGAACGAACGGAGGTCTGACCGACCCAAACTCGGTCATTCGTGCTGCTCTGACTGCTCCCCGGAAACGGACGCTTGTTCATTTGTTAAGCCGCCGGTTTAGCCGGGGGTGTGCCGTATGAGCTTACGACACTCCCGACGGACACAGGCTTTGTCAGGCCAATGCTGTGCAGCACTGCCGCCTGTGTAAGCATGATCGCCAGCCACCAAGTCGCGTCGGCCAAGCTGGTCGACCAGGGATGGCCGCGTAGATTAAGCGCAATCGAAAGAGCAGGCAGCGGGAAGCCGATCCAGATAATGAACGCGCTCCCTAGGGCAACTGTCCAAGGCCCCGCGTCTACCGGGGCCAGGATAAGCGCGCCCGCCAGGACCGCCGCTAACCAAAATAGCGCCAGCGTTGCAGCTGCGATCGTTGCGCCTTTAAGCCGGCACCGGAACCCGAGGAACAGGATGATCAGTCCAGCAATCGTCGCCGCCCCAATCGGGAAAATGTTGCTAAGGATGTACTGCATCGGCCTCAATCCTTGTTCTCAAAATCCGCTTACTGCAGGCGGACCAATGCCGCCCCCAACTTCAATCAATGAATCGACTTTTCCTGCGCCTTCATGTCGCCTCTGCGAGCATCGCACCAATCCCGAACTGTAACCGCTTTATGGCACCAGCTCTGCCGGAGAACCTGTCGAAGCGAGCATACGGGCTAAAATATTTCTTCCTTGGCCATCTCTACGTTTGGGCTCACGGATCCTCTGATCGACGAGGCTCGTCCGCTCGACACGAAGCTCATCAAACCTCGCCGACCCACAAGATGACATTCACGTCCTTTGCCGTGCTCCCCAGCCTCAGCCACTCGTTCATTTAATTTCTTGCCTTCAAGCGGGTAGGCATACGTGCCGGAAAGTTCATGATTGCCAACGCTGGCAAACCATGCTTTTTTGGCATGTGAATTGCCGTCTCATGAAATGAGAAAACTTTCGCTGAGACAAGCGAGAGGGGATCACAGGAGAGTTAGATGGATCGTTCGGTCAGTCGTGCAGCGATGATGTTTGCCGGCCTGGCATTCTCGTGCGCCGCTATGGCCACCGATCGCAAGGTCACTCCCCTGTCCAGCGACTGGCGGTTTCTTCAAGGCGACCCGGAGGGCGCCGAACGTGCAGATACCGGCACTCAGGGCTGGCGAACCGTCTCCATTCCCCACGACTGGGCGATCGCCGGACCGGTGGCGCCCGATGCCAAAGCTGGCGGCGAAAATGGTTTCTTCCCCAGCGGGGTCGCTTGGTATCGTCGCGACCTGAATGTCGTACCCGCCCCGAACCGCCGCTATTTCGTCGAGTTTGACGGTATCATGGAGCGCAGCGGCGTCTGGGTGAACGGCCACCATGTCGGTTACCGGCCAATGGGCTATGTCTCCCTGCGCTATGACATCACGCGTCATCTGCGCCGCGACGGGCCGAACGTCATCGCGGTGCGGGCAGACACGGCGGCTGCACCGTCGTCGCGCTGGTACACCGGGTCGGGCATCTATCGGCATGTCCGCCTGATCGAAACCAGCAACGTTCATGTGCCGCAAGGTGGCGCATTTGTCCGCACTTCCTCGATCACGGCAGAGGCCGCCATGCTGTCGGTTTCGACCGAGATCCGTAATGCGGGCACGGCGCCCCGCGGCACGATGGTGGAAGTGGTCGTCATTGGTCCCGATGGGCGCGAAGCCGGACGCGCGCGATCCCCGCTGACGCAGGTGGAGGCCGACCGGACACAGCTTGTGACGCGCGAGATCCGGCTCGCATCGCCCCGGCGATGGAACCTTGACGATCCCGCGATGTACCGCGCCACGATCCGCATTCTCGGCGACCACGGCGGCCTGCTGGACAGCGAGACCGTGTCGTTCGGCGTGCGGGAGGCCAAATTCAGGGCGGACACCGGCTTCTGGCTGAACGGACGCAACATCAAGCTGAAGGGCGTGGCGGTCCATCACGACGGCGGCGCGGTCGGCGCGGCGGTGCCCATCGCGGTGTGGCGCCAACGGCTGATCGCCCTGAAGGCACTCGGCGTCAACGCCATCCGCACCGCGCATAACGTGCCCAGCCCGGAGCTGCTCGACCTGACCGACGAACTCGGCCTGCTGGTGATGGACGAATGGTTCGATCAGTGGAACGTCGCGAAGACCCCGGAGGATTACCACCTGTTCTTCAGCGACTGGCACAAGCGCGACACGGCCGACATGATCAGGCGCGACCGCAATCACCCCAGTATCGTGCTGTGGAGTGCAGGCAACGAAATCCACGATACCGCCTATCCCGTACAGGCCAAGGCGGCACTGCGCTCGATACTCGACATCGCCCATGCGACCGATCCGACCCGCCCGGTGACGATGGGGCTGTTCCGCCCCAACGTAACGGGCGACTATGCCAACGGTCTGGCCGACATGCTCGACGTCGTCGGCCAGAATTATCGCGAAACCGAACTGGCAGCGGCGCATCGTCAGGACCCACGCCGCCGGATCGTCGGAACGGAAAACGGGCACAACCGCGTTAACTGGCTGCCGGTCCGCGACAATCCGGCCTATGCCGGCATGTTCCTGTGGACCGGTATCGATTACCTGGGTGAAGCGAACCGCGCCGGCTGGCCATCCATCAGCCGCTACACCGGCCTTCTCGACCGGAACGGAGCAGCACATATCCGCGGGCTGGAACGGGCAAGCTGGTGGTCGGACACGCCCGTCATCCATGTCGTACGCAACGCCATTCCGACTGCGGCCGGACCGGCGACCGACGGGGCCGGCGGACCGAACCAGCCGGCCCTGCCGGCGATGATCGCGGTGGCGACGCCCCAGCCGCCGGTTGCCCTCTTCGACGACTGGACTCCCGCGAACCCGAAACCGCATTCCGAAACGATCGAGGTGTACAGCAACTGCCGCCAGGTCGAGGCGTTTCTGAACGGTCGCTCGCTCGGCACTCTGCCGATCAACGCGAATGCGTCGCCGCGCCGCTGGGCGGTCACCTATGCGCCGGGAGAATTACGCGCCGTTTGCCGGGACCTGGGCGCCGGCGGTATCTCGGACCGGCTTCGCACCGCCGGCAGTCCCGTTGCGATCCGGCTGTCGTCCGATGCCGGGACGGTCGGGTCCGACTTCGACAGCATGGCCTATGTCCGCGCCCAAGTGGTCGATGCGAAGGGCGTGACCGTGCCGAACGCGGCGCAGCTACTGCACTTCTCGGTCGAGGGTGCGGGCGAACTGATCGCCACTGACAACGGATCGGTCACCGACCACCGGCCCTTCGCCTCGCCGGACCGCCAGCCTCGCGACGGTAACGCCGTCGCGCTGGTGCGCGGTGCCGGTGATGGACGCTTCACCGTACGTGTCAGCGCCGACGGATTGAAACCGGGCACGATCGCGCTGCAGGCACGACGGAAATGACGAAGCCCGCCGTCGACGGCGATCGGCCTATGAACCGGGTCATGCCATGCATCAATACAGGTAACATTCTGCGGGTGGCGCCGACCGAACGGTCCCGACCCCTCGTTCCCGACCACGCCCTTCCACATGATCGGAGCTACCAATGCCGCGCTGTCTGCTGATCCTGCCACTGATCTTTGCCGCCGGGCTGGCACACGCCCAGACCAGCGGTCCGAGTATCGGGAGCCAACCGGCGTTACCCGCGCCGTACGACACCAGATCGGTCGTCAACACGCCGGACACCACGCCCTTTCACGACGGTGCGAGCCTGAAGGTGGCCGACGGCCTTGCTGTCAACGCCTTTGCGGAAGGGCTCGATTCTCCGCGCAATGCCGTGGTGCTGGCGAACGGGGACGTGCTGGTTGCCGAGGCGACGACCGAGCGAAAGAGCGACAACCCGAACTATCGCGCGGTCGGGCGCAACCGGATTCTGCTGCTGCGCGACACCGACGGCGATGGCCGCGCCGACGTACGCGAGACGCTGATCGGCGGCCTCAGCCAGCCTTACGGGATGCAGCTGATCGGCGGCAAGCTGTACATCGCCAACGCGAATGGCGTGTTCTGGATCCCCTATACCTTCGGCACCACCCGCATCGCCGACGATGCGCCGCGCAACTGGATCACCCGCTTCGATCCTACCGGCTACAACAATCACTGGACGCGCAATCTGCTGGCCAGCCGCGACGGACGTACCTTGTTCATCGCGGTCGGATCGGCCAGCAACGCGGGCGAGTTCGGCATGGCCAAGGAAGCGCGCCGTGCCGCGATCCTAGCCATCGATCTGGCGAGCGGACGGGAGCGCATCTATGCCGACGGCATCCGCAATCCGGTGGGTATGGCGCTGGAACCCCGGACGGGGCGGCTATGGACCTCGGTAAACGAGCGCGACGAACTGGGCGACGATCTGGTCCCTGACTACATCGTCGGCGTGAAGGAGGGGGGCTTCTACGGCTGGCCCTATAGTTATTGGGGCAAGAGTCCCGATCCGCGTCTGAAAGGACAGCGGCCCGACCTCGTGGCAAAAGCCCTGACGCCCGATTTCGCGGTCGGCGCCCATGCCTCTGCGCTCGGTATCTCGTTTGGGGCAAATACCTCGCTGCCCGTGCGGTTCAGGGATGGTGCCTTCGTCGCGCGGCATGGCTCGTGGAACCGCTCGACCCTGCTTGGCTATGATGTGGTGTTCGTTCCCTTCCGCAACGGCCGGGCGGTTGGGCCGATGCAGCCGGTGCTGACCGGCTTCACCGAAGGACCGGGACATGTTCACGGCCGCCCCCGCGCTCTGGCAACGGCACGCGACGGGTCAGTGCTGGTCGTCGATGACAAGGGTGGGACGATTTGGCGGATCGCTGCGGCAGTCGATACGACAGACGCAGCGCGTCCGAACCGCCGCACGAGATAGGTTGCTTCGAAATCGGATGACGACAGTGACGACATGCTTGTCGCCCAAGTTACCGGATTTTGTCGACGATGCATCAATTGGAGAGGACACGGTGATGGCCACGCCCGGGAATCGGTCGTTGATGAATGGCTTGGCAGCCCTGTGGACATGTCGGTGCTGTGATGAATGGCTTACGGGCCCCAAAACGAGCGCGCGTACGAGGCCTTCACCATACTCACCTTCGGAACAACGGCATGGCGACAAAATCTTTGACGTCATCCGCCGTAGCAATGTGATGGTTTTTCATGTGCGGGATCTCCTGATCGCCAGTACATTGCTGACTTCAGTGCCCGTGGCAGCGCAAATGACGGGATCGACACCGGCGACTGCGATAGTCATGCCAGCCAGAGCCACGCAATTTGACCGCCGTAGGTTGCCCGACCCGGGGCGGGTGCTGACGTTGCTCGATCGCAGTGCAGCAGCCCAGATCACCGATATGAAGGCGCGTGGTCTGACGATCGGTGCGCGTGGGCAGATCAACACCAACTGGATTTCGGCGACCTTCCTGATCGGCCTCGGTCATCTGGTCCGCGTATCGGATGCGTCGGGCGGGCGACAATATATCCGCGATGTCGCTGAACACTATAATTTCGGAATGCTGGGAGCATGGTCGCCGCGTAATATGCTCGATGCCGACAATCTGGCGATTGGGGCGGTCTATCAGGAACTTTACGCCCGTAGCGGCGAAGCGGGCGAAATCTCGCCGTTACGCCAGCGGCTGGATTTCAACCTGCAATACCTGACCGCAACGCCGCCACCCAAAAAACTGGTCTGGTGGTGGGCGGATGCGCTGTTCATGGCACCACCCGTTTTGGCGCGGATGGCCGTTCAGGGGCGCGACCCGTCATATCTCCAGGCCATGGACGTTCAGTGGTGGCGGACCTACGATCGGCTATGGTCGAAGGAACACGGTCTCTTCTGGCGCGACGAACGCTTCCCGACCCGCAAAACGCGAAATGGCAAGCCGATGTTCTGGGGCCGGGGCAACGGCTGGGTCGTCGCAGGCACGGCACGCGTACTGGAGTCGATGCCGGAAGATTTTGCCAATCGACCACGATACATTGCGATGTTCCGAACGATGATGGCGTCACTGGCGGCGCTGCAGCGCCCCGATGGGCTATGGACAGCCAGCCTGCTCGATGCCGCCGATCCGGCCGGGCCGGAGACGACGGGGTCGGCCTTCTTCACCTATGCGATGGCATGGGGCATCAACCACGGCATCCTCGACCGGGCGAGCTATCAGCCACGTGTTGTCCGTGCCTGGGCGGCTCTCGCGAGTAAGGTGCAGCCAAACGGTCTTCTGGGCTTCGCCCAGCGTGCCGGCGACCAGCCTGAACCGAGCACCGGGAACGATCACGAATTATACGGTACTGGCGGCCTGTTGCTGGCGGGACTCGAGGTGATGAATCTTGGCAAGCCAGTCGTCGCCCTGCCCCTTGCCGAACCGTTGCGGGATCCGCCTGGCCCCTTGCGGCTCCCCATCGCCCGGCGCGATCCGCCGCCTAACGCAACGCCAGCGCAATTGATCGGTCACGCACGCCGTGAGGCCGAGCGGCAGGCGATGATCGATCTGGGATACGATCCGCGTGAGAACGAAACTGCCCCCGCAGAGCCACCGCCGGGCGGCGTGCCGGGGATTGCCATGCCCCGCCTCGGCACACCGCTGACACCACCGCCAGTGGCGGAACGCGTCGCTCAAGCGCGCGTCACCGTTGCACCGTGGCGCTTCGACGACATTCTTTGGGAAAACGACCGGACCGCACACCGCATCTATGGCCCTGCCCTCGAAACCGAAGAACCGCCGTCGACCTCCGGTATCGATGCCTGGGGCAAGCACGTGCCGTGGCCGTTCATGGTCCGCCAGCTCAAGACCGGCAAACAGCACGACTATCATGGCGAAGGGATCGACTTCTATAATGTAAACACCTTCCGCGGCGCCGGCGGGCTCGGCATCTGGCAGGGCAACAAGCTCTGGACGTCGCGTAACTGGTCGAAATACCGCATCTTGAAAGATGGCCCGGACGTCGCCGACTTTGAAGTCGATTACGCCCCCTGGCCGGTCGGGGTCGGGCGAACGGCGTGGGAAACGCGCCGGTTCACGTTGCCGACCGGCACCAACTTCACGCGCATGATCTCCACGATCCGGTCGAACGACCGGACACCATTGATCGTCGGCATCGGCGTATCCAAGCGCGCGACCTCCGCCGCGTCCGGAACCTATACCGTCGACCGCGCCACCGGCCGGTTCAGCTTCTGGACGCCCACCGAACCTGACAAGGGAGCGATGGGCATCGCGTTGATGGTCGACCCCACGATGATCGCTGGCGTGCGCGAGGATGCCGACAACTATCTCGTGCTGCTGACCGTCACGCCTGATCGGCCATTCGTCTATTATATGGGCGCTACGTGGGACAAGAGCCGAGACTTCCACGACCGTGCGTCATGGGAGGCATATATAAAGGCGCAGGCACCCATCTTCACGGTTCCACGCTGATGCGGTTAGCAAAAGCGACAGCGATGCTTTTTACGCTTGCCCCCTACCGGAACCTGCAGGCGTGTCCGCCCCATCAGTGGAGATTTAGTTCATGAGCCTGCATCATGCGCTAGCGATACTATTGGTCGCCGCCACGTCCGCAACTACCCCGAAGACGGACGACAACGGGCTCGGACGACATCCATTCCTGTACTGCGGCGAATACGAGAAGGACGCCGATCAGCAGACCATCCATCTGGTGCGGGGCGGACGCGAGCTGTGGTCATATGCGATCCGCTTCCGCGTGATGCGTGGCGGGAAGGAGGACATTCAGGAACTCGGCGATTGTACCCGGCTGTCTAACGGTAACATCATCTTCACTACCCGCTTCGGCGCCAGCGAGATTACCCCCGACAAGACGATTGCCTGGCAGTATCTCGCGCCCGACGGAACCGAGATCCACTCCCTCCAGCCGCTCGGCCGTGATCGGGTCGTGCTGGCGCAGAACGGCAATCCCGCATTGGCGTTGGTCATCGACAAGCCGAGCAACACGGTGATCCGCCGCTTCGAGGTGCCCGTCGCCCGTCCCGATCAGGTACATGGTCAACTGCGCCGGATCAGGATGACCCCGGCGGGCACCTGGCTGGTGGCGCAGATGGATATGAACAAGGTGATCGAATATGGTGCCGATGGCACCCCGGTCTGGTCGATCGACGTTCCGTCGCCTTGGAGCGCCGTGCGGCTGAAAACCGGCAACACGCTGATATCGTCGAACAAGGGATTCGTACGCGAGGTCGACCGGACCGGCGCGACCGTCTGGAGCTATTCGCGCGAAGACGCCGCCAAGGCGGGCATCGACCTGCACAACGCGCAGGAGGTGTCGCGCCTCGCCAACGGCAACACGCTGATTTCCAACTGGGTCGCAGGCGCGGTGCCGCCGGAAAAATGGGCCGGCACCATCCAGGTCTTCGAGGTGACGCCGGACCGCCGGGTCGTCTGGAAGCTGGCATCGTGGCGGCGGCCGCGGCTCGGCCCCGCCACCTCGATCCAGCTGCTCGACGAGCCCGGCATCCCCGAAAACGGCGATCTGCAACGATGACGCGCTGAAGGCAGCGTGCCCCGATCCGCTAGATCAGCGCATCGGGGCAGCGCCGCCCTTGATCGCCCAGTCGGGCAGCGGCACGGTCATCAGGTCGAGCCGCGTGCCGCCCGACAGCATACCCGACTGGATCAGAATGCGGCGGCCATCGGGACTGAAGTCCCCGTGGTTGTGGTCGGGTTTCATCTGGTGCCCCGTCGACAGCATCGTGCGCTGGCCGTTGCGGCGATCGAGCAGCCACACGGTGCCGTTCCAGTCGTCGGCCAGACCCCACCGTCCGTCCGGCGTGGCACCCGAATGCCAGAAGCTCCGCCCATCCGCCCAATTGGTCTGGCCGAGGTTTTCGGTGGTGCCGTCACGCAGCGAGACGACCACGACGCCCGACATATGCTGCCGCAGCTTTTCGCTATGACCCATCAGATTGAACATCACGTGGTCGCGATCGGCGAACACCTCGTGGGTCACCCAGTCGGTTGGATGCTCCGGGTAGAGCGGACGGTTGCCGCTGCCGTCCGCTTTCACCACCCACATGCGCTGGGGCGCGTCTCCGCCCGTTTCCCAGCAGTACAGGATTTCGCCGGGCACCCATGGATTGGCCTGGACATGGCCCATCCGGAATTCGGTATCGATCACGGTGCGCCATATGCCGGTGGCCAGATCGAGGGCACGGATGCCACCGGGCACGTTAGGCAGCGGCTGGCCCGGCACCCGCGGGGGCGATTCCCCGCGCGAGACACCGAAATAGGCGGTCTTCTCGTCCGCATCGAGGGTGAAGCCGCCCGCATCGCGGTAATCACCGGGCAGCGTCGCGATCAGTCGTTCGAACCGGCCCGCCCCCCGCTGGCCCGCCCTGGCGAGACGGAACACCGCGTCGAGGTCGACCGCGAACAACTGCCAGCGCTCGCCGACGTTGCGCAGATAATATAGCTGGTTAGTCAGCCGGGCGACGTTGAGCGAACCGGTCATCACGCCCGGCCCGTCCGTCAGCTGGACGATATCGCCGGTCTGCTCGTCCACCGCGAACGCCTGTCCGTTTCCATCCGCCGACCGCTTGAATGAGCGGAAGACGATATGGCGCGCATCATGCGCCCATTGCGGGTGCGTCTGGTACAGCTTCGCATCGCCGCCCTCACGATGCTCGGTCAGCAACTGCAACCGCACCTTCGTGACCGGGTCGACGACGACCCGCTTCTCCGATGGAAAGGCACGGCCGACATCATTGGCCCATGTGCCGCCGGCGCAACTGGCCAACGCAAGCGTAAGCGCAAACTTCGCAACGTATGTCGACGTCATGATATCCTCCGTGGCTGCCCGGGTCGCTGTCGTCGTCGATCTTGCCGTGGCCCGGTCGTGCGACGATTTCCGGCGACAAACCCATCAGAAGAGACGGGTTTGTCGCACTACAAACGGAATATCCGTGTCCCGGTATCAGAACTGGACGTTCACCCCGACGTTGACGGTACGCCCGATCCGCGTTTCGAAAAGCGTATCCTGGCGGACACTATCGACATAGAGGCGGTTCTGCTCGTCGGTCAGGTTTGTCGCTTCCAGGATCAGCTTGACGCTGTCGGTGATGTTGTACGAGGCGGAAGCGTCGACATACAGCGTCGGGGCGTTACCGAGCAGATCGCTACCGGTCGAGGCAGGGATGCCGCGGATGAAACGGTCCCGCCAGTTCGCGGTGCCGCGGATCGAGAAGCGGCTATCCTCGTAATACAGGGTACCTGACGCCGTGTTGCGCGAGAGGCCAACCAGATCGGCCGTGGTCGTCACTGTCGGCACGCCGTTCGCACTGGCGAGGATGTAATTGATCCGCGACGTGACATGCGTGTAGTTCGCCAGAACACCGAATTTCCCGATGAATCCACCTACGAAATCGAACGGTATCTGCGCATTCAGCTCGATACCCTTCAAAGGTCCGCCAGGCGTGTTGAACGGCTGCGAGATGTTGAACAGTTCGTCCGGGCGGGTCGCGGTATTGTCGAGCAACGCGTTCGGAAGGCCAAGTTCGTTGAACGGGATCAGGCTGTTGACGTTCTGGATGAAGCTTTTGATGTCTTTGTAGAAGAAGGCGGCCGACAGCAGGGACCCAGGGCGGAAATACCATTCGATTGCCGCATCGAACGTGTTCGCCCGGATCGGGTCGAGCAGCGGACTGGAGCGGCTACCGTTGCGGCTGATCGCATTGACCGAGGTGACGGGCGCCAGTTGACCCAGTTCCGGGCGGGACAGAACCTTGGCGCCGGAGAAGCGCAGCAGGAGATTGTCGAAAGGCTCCACCACCAGATTGGCCGAGGGCAGCCAGTCTTCATAGGTGTTCAGGACGTTGGTGTATTGCCCGATCAGGTTGGTCGGCGACGTCGTGCCGGCCGGCGGAGCAATGGCATTGACGCCCGAGGTGCTGACATCGGTGCGTACATAGCGCACCCCGGCGTCGCCGCGTATGCCGAACCCGACCGTGTCCGCCAGGTTGAAGACGCCCATGAGATAAGCGCCTTTGACCGATTCCTTGACGACCGAGCGCCCGCCACCGCACTCTACCCCGCAATAGCGAACCTGATCGAAACCGAAGGCGTCGGCCCATTTGTCCGGATCAATCGCAGCCCACGCATTGGGCGCGCCATTGCCCCAGAGATTTCCTACATCTGTGATCTGGGTGGTGATACCGGACAGGGTGGTCCCTGCCGGCAGCGACCGCACGACCAGATCGGCATTGAACGCCCGAAGCGCGGTCGAGACGAAATTACTTTCGCGATACTGACCGCCTGCCTTCACGGTCAGGCTGGGCGCGACATCCCATGACAGATTGACCTCACCGGTGAAATTGTCGGTGGTGTTCTTCTGAGGCCGCCCTTGAAAGCTGAACCCTCCGAGTACCGTGCCGTCTGCCTGGGTCGGACCATAATTGTAGTTGGCGGGATTGGTGACGTCGAACCCGAAGCCCAGCAACGGGGTGCTGCCATTGTTGCGGAAATCGATCGAGACCCCGTCGGCGTCGATCACGTCCATGAACGTCTGGAGACGCTTGCGCCCGTCCCACACCGACTGGTTGAGGCCGACCAGCATCGTCAGTTCCAGCTTGTCGGTCAGTCGGCGCTTCAGATTGAAGTTGGCTTGCTTGAACGTCGACACGAAATCGTCGACCAACCCCTCGGAGCGGACATCGACGCCATCAAACAGGCCGTACACCAGCGACCCGTTCTGATCGAACTGAACATCGCGCACCGACGTCATCGGCTGGCCGTTATTGCCGGCAGAGCGTGCAAACGACACCATCGCGATGTAGTTGTCGCGCCGCGTGACGTGGAACCGTGAGTAGAGCAGGTCGAGGGAAATGTCGGTGTTGCCGTCGGGGCTATACTGGAACGTGGCGGTTCCGCCGATCCGCTCCTGCTTCTGTTCGGAATTGAGGTAACGCGGCAGGCGGGGAAAGAAGGCGCCAGTGCCTGCGCCCAGTTGCGTACCTGAAGAATTGGTCCGGCGTAGCGCCTGAATGGTGTTGTAGGCCGTGACGCTGCCCGTGCGCGGATTGTTCGTCGAGCAATTCGCGGCCGTGGTGCCCTTGGCCGCGTTCAGGGCGGGGTTCAGCGGCGTTACGCCGACCGGCGAACAGAAACCGCCATTGATTTCGCTGGGCAGTATATCGACCGCAGAATACCCGACCTCACGCAGATGCCGCTTTTGATACGCGATCGAGCCCAGCACGCCGAAGCCGCTGTCACCGAACTTCTTGGACACCAGCAGCGACGCCCGCGGGTCCATCTTCTTGGCAAGCTCGCTATAGACGCCGCGTGCGGTCGCACTCAGGACGAAGTCCTGCCGCTGCGCCATCGGCTTGGGAGCCGACAGGTCGACGGTCGCGCCCAGTGACCCCTCTTCCAGATCGGCGGACGGCGTCTTGCGCACGGCCAGCGCCGAAAAGATTTCGGTAGGGAAAACGTTGAAGTCGAACGAGCGGCCGTTGTTGCCGGCCCCGTAGATATCCGATCCGCCCGTCTGCGAGGTGCCCTCCAGGCCATTGATGCGGACACGCGTGAAGGCGGCGCCGAGGCCGCGGACCGAGATGTTGCGGCCTTCGCCGCCGTCGCCGCGGGCCAGCGCGATACCGGGGATGCGCTGCATCGATTCGGCAAGGTTCGAATCGGGAAACTTGCCGAGATCCTCCGCGACGATGCTGTCGACCGCCGCAGTTTCGTTGCGCTTCAGGTTGAGGGCGCTGCTGAGCGACGCGCGGAAGCCGGTCACGACGATGTCAGGCTGGTCCGCGTCCGCAGGCTGCTGGGTGGCGGCTGGCGTCTCTTCGTTGATCGGCACGGTCTGTTGCGTGGTCGACTGGTCGCCCGGCGTCGTCGGCGTCGATTGCGCCGCCACCGGCGCGGCCACCAGCGTCATGGCGATCGCCATCGACGATACACCGAGATACCGTTTCATCAGCCCGGCTACGTTTCGCGCCATATCTTATCCTCCCCCTCGCTATTCGGACTGTCGGTGCGGCGGTTGCGCACGACCATCGATGCGATGTCAGACGAATTTATCGTACCTATCCGGCCAGAGATCAAGTTCAAATATTCTATTCTGATTTCATATTGTGGAATTTGAAGAATGGGGTCATTATTATGCCGTCGTGTATCGCCGGGTTTTTGGCCGAGGCCGTCATCTGATTGCCGTGCTTTTTGACGGAGTTGCCAATGCTTTCCGCTTTGCCTGTTCTTGCCGCAGCCGCTGCCGTCCAGGCACCCGCCTCAAATGCCGGTCTGGGGTCATGGACCGATCCCGCCACTGGCCGGCGTGTCGTTCGCATTGACGCCACGCCCGGTAATTACGCGCTGTATTTCAACTATAACCCTTTCACGCCGCAGGGCGACCTGATGATCTATCTGACGCCCGAGGGTATCCGGGTCGCCGATCTGAAAACATGGCAGACGCGACTGGTGCTGGCGACGAAGGTGGACCGGCTGCTGTTCACAGGCCCGCGCACCCGTAGCGCCTATTACACGGTAAAAGATGCTACGGTTGACGATGGCGGCGCGTTCCAGGTGTGGCGGGTCGATCTGGACAGCGGCGTCACGCGCAAGGTCGCGGACGTCCCTGGCGGGCGGATCGAGGCGATCAATGCCGATGAAACGTTGCTGGCCGGCGAACGTGAACTAGCCCCTCCCCCGCCGGCTATCGCAGCGCAGGGACGACGTGATCCTAAGACCGGCGCACCGACCTATTCAGGTACCGGTCCGGACGGACGCCCCCTGTCGTTCGGCGCCGCGAAGGCGCAGTGGATGGATGCCCGGCTGGCAGCACGGGTGCCGATGGAACTGTACAGCGTCGCGATCGCCACCGGCCGCCGAAAGACCGTTCACCGCGCCACCGATTGGCTGAATCATGTCCAGTTCTCGCCAACCGACCCTGGTCTGTTGATGTTCTGTCACGAGGGGCCGTGGAACAAGGTCGACCGTATCTGGACGATCGCCACGGACGGATCACGACTGAGCAAGGTGCATGCCCGTACCATGGCGGGCGAGATCGCCGGACATGAGTTTTGGAGCAACGATGGCCGCACGATCTGGTACGACCTCCAAACCCCCGCACGACGGGTGTCATGGTTGGCCGGATACGACGTCAACACAGGCGCTCGTACCTACTACCAGTTAGCCCCTGACCAGATGTCATTCCACTTCACCCAGTCACCCGACCGCACCATGTTCGCTGGTGATGGCAGCGCCGCCGGTAAATGGATCAGCTTGTTCAAGCCGAAGACGGTGGAAACGCCGCAGCCGGGCCTGATAACGCCAAGCGTGCTGGACACGGAACGGCTCGCCAGTCTGGCGACGCACGATTACACCTTGGAGCCCAACGAGCATTTCACGCCTGATGGTCGCTGGATCGTTTATCGAACCAACATGGAAGGAGCGCCAGCGATCTACGCCGTTTCAACCGGCCGTTCCGGCAATCAATAAATTGCGCCACTCGCATTCACAGCAGTAGACGATGAACGAATTTTTAATGGCTTGTGCGTCGACTCACCCAAGTGAAAGACGTCGGCCCTTTCAATACCAGATAAAACATGCACGACCCACATCCGGACATTCGTGCGCCATTCCCCGCTGCCCAACTTCGGTCGTTTGTTCATATCTGCGTTATGACCGCTTTTGGCGCCCGACCCTGCGGTCTCGAATGTCGTGATGTGGTGGATTGCCGACGTTGCGAGCGACAGCGTCTTCTGACAGCATAGGCTATGGCGAAGATCACCCAATTGCAGCGCGGGACCGCAATCTGGGTGATACGCATTTACAGGCTTAACGCCATTGCTGTTGGGGTTGGCCTTACCTGCTTCATGGTGATGTTTAGCATTTTGACCGCGTCATTCGAAAACGGCCTAATGTTCCCAATCGCTGTATTCAGCATGGCGGCAGAAGGAGATCTGTGGGGTATATGGCTACTGTCCCCTCTTTACCTTCTGCCGATCGCAATGCTGGCCCGGCATTTGCGGAAGCAGGGTACTGGCTCACCTCAATCGACGTAAGTTCTGCAGTGTCGGCTATTTGGCGACAGCGGAACGGCAGATCTCGGAAAGGAACGGCTAGCGAGATTGCGCGCGCCGTCTCGAATGGGATTGAGAAAGGCGCAGGCGGGATTGCGCTAGCTCACCTTATAAAGCTGACATCGTCGCGCGGCAGCGCCGACGATGAATGACAACCGCAACTATAGACAACACAAGCACCGGAAGAAGTCGCATGGCTTTTGCTACGTCTGGATGCTCACCAAACCAAAGCGTGGATAGCATGGCGAGATTTGCTGCGCCCCACATGAGCGAACCCGTGAGGCACAAGCTGGCTGCGATGATGCCGAACTTTATCATGCCGCTCATAACCCACTCCCCATGCTTCTGCGCTCGTCTTGGACCGAAAGCGGCGTGGGGAAAAGCGGGAAAGATTGCACTGACCGAACGGCTGCTTTCGGTGGCCGAGATAGGCCACATGATCGTCTATGTTTGGGCGACAGCGGAGAGTCTGCTCATGGGGTCCGCTTTTCCGACTGCGAATGTCGCGATCTCACGGTAGTAAGCGAATTCCGCGTGGCCTATGACGAGTTATGGCGATCACCGATCATCCCGAGGCTGAAACTGATCTCGTTCGCTTGCTGCTGTTTCGCAACGGCAGCAAAACTCTTATCACCGCTGTGGATGGCGAACCCATGAGGGTGCAGCAGGTCGAGATTACCGAACTTCCGTCTGCGATCGAGTGGGATCACCACGCAGTGCTCGGCGGCATCGGCCTCTGCGCCGATGCGGGTAAATACTCCTTCTACTCAACGGAGGTTGGCGCGGTTGAAGATAGCGACAGCAGTGCCATAATCTACGCCCGGATTGGGCTATAAGCGCCTCCCGCGTTGACCAAACTTTCGATGCGGACGGCTGCTATTGGGCGACTGCCGATGTAGCCGTGTCGCGGATATGCTGAGTTCCGAACGTCGCACATGTCGTCACTTTTGCAACTGGAATGCCTGCCTACGCTTTCAGGGCAATTCATTCAGCGGTTAGTCCGGTCTTAACGACCGCAATCTAAACCAAAATAATGCGATCGGTTCGAAGGGACAGGCAGGAACCAGAAAGTGACGCCCCCCTTCCGAGCTACCGTCGCCATTTCGTGTACCCGCTTTGCGCGGCGATGGCAGCGGCCGGCATCATCATGCTCGCGCTGCTGATCTGGCTTACGGTTCAATCAAATACGCAGGAAGCCGTTCGAGAAACTGAGCTGGCGCAGCTGGTCATCTCCAACCGGCTCGACTTCATGGTGCGCAACCAGAGCGACTACGCAACATGGGACGATGCCGTCGCCAAGCTCGTGCTGTCGATGGATGGCGATTGGGCCAACGACAACATCGGTCCCTATCTGTTTCATACCCAGGGGTATGAACATAGCTTCGTCATCAATGCACGCGACCAGACGACCTACGCCAGCGACCGTGACCATCAGGCCAGCCTCGATCCGTTTGCCCTGATGGGCCCTGCCTTGAGGAAGGCTATAGCGGAGTTGAGGACAAAGCCGACGGGCGAGGACCATCGCCGCCGCGGCCTGATCCGCATCGGTAACCAACCTGCCGTCTTCAGCATTGCTGCGATCATCCCCGATCCGGGTAAGGTGAAACTGCCTGCCGGTCCTGCCTCATACCTCCTGTTCATCGATGTGCTGACGCCGGATCAGATCGCTACGCTTGGCGGCGATCGTCGCCTTGCCAACATGCGCTTCCTCCCGTCCCGCGTCCCTGCAGAGAGCGATCTGGGCAGGGTAGAACTCAAGGGTTACGACGGGGCGTTCATCGGCAACCTGGTCTGGACCCCCCAGCTTCCTGGAACGGTATTGCGTGACATCGTCCTGCCGATCCTGTTGTTCATCATGCTGATGCTGATCTTGATCGGCGTTCGCATCCTGCGTCATTGTCGTCGTGCCATCGAGCAGACCAATGCGGCGATGCTGAGGTCCGCTGCAGATGCAAACGAAGCCCGAGAGGCACTGGATGCACTCACCCTGGCCCGCGCTGACGCTGCAAGCGCTGATGCTGCGGCGCGCGTGCGTCTGGAAACAACGGTCGAGGAAGTTCGGCGAGACAATGGTGAACTAAACGAGCGGCTGAGGGCTGCCCGACAGGCCGCGCTGATCGACGCCAGGACCCGGCTGGAGCAGCGGCTCGGGCCAGCTATCAAGACAATCCGGCATCAGGGCCGGGTCCTTGGAACCGCCTCGAAACGCGTTCGTGATCAGGCCGGTGGACTTCAGGAGCTGGTGACGGTGGCCACCAGTGCGGCAGCCCAGACCGACCAGCACATGACTGAACTGGTGCCCAAGGCGGTTGCCTTCGCCGAAGCAGGACAGGACATCCAGCACAAAACCGGCTTCGCGCTGAGCGAGGTGAAACGCGCGAGCTGCGATGGTCAGCAGGTCGGTGCCAGCGTCACGGCCTTGGCCAGGGCATTAGGCGAGATTGAAACCGTGGTCGATGCTATCGATCGCGTCTCGAAGCAGACGAACCTGCTGGCGCTCAATGCCAGCATCGAAGCCGCCCGATCAGGACCGGCAGGAGCAGGTTTCGCGGTTGTTGCCAACGAGGTGAAGGCACTCGCCACTCACACGGCTGAGCTGACCCGCCAGGTCGCCGGTCAGCTTGATTTGCTTCGTGCTCAGACGGTCACCACTTCGACCGCTGTCGATACGATCGTGGCAGCCCTTGGCCGAACGGAAGCAGCCTCTGGCGTGATCGCAACCGCGGTTCATCGTCAGGTCGACGGTGTTCTGATGATCCGTGGCGGCATCGAAGCGGTCGCTGATGAGAGTCGGGCCACCGCCGCTGCGGTCACCAGTGCCAGTTCGGCGATCGCCATTGGTCATGCCGCAGCCGACGAGATGGAGGCAGCCGTCGCTGATCTGTCCAGCACCCTCTCCGACCTCGGTGACGACATCAATGGTTTCCTCCGTCAACTGGAAGCAGCCTGATGCTCGAGGCTAAGCCTGCCGTCATAATCTCTGTAGCATCCACGCCGGTGTCGGCGACATACGAGCAGGGACCTGGTCCCCGCCCGAACCGGGATCCTGATGCCATTCCCGATGGCAAGGCCACAGACGGCACCAAGCCAACCATCAGCCTGAATGCTTCAGTGGTGAGCGATTACCGGCTTCGTGGCATCACCCAGTCGGCTAGCCATGCAGCCGTTCAGGCATCGGTCGAGGTAACCAGTCCTGCCGGTTTCTATACCGGAGCCTGGGGATCGAGCATCGCCGCGTATGAGGGTGCGCACACCGAACTGGATTTCTACGGCGGATACCGGACGAATGTGACGAGCGTTGATCTCGATATCGGCATTATTTCGTACCTGTACCCCGGTGCGGACGGGGTCAGCAGCGCCGAGATGTACGCGACCGGTGCCAGAGGCATCGACGATGCGACCATCAAGTTCGGGATCAGCTACACCCCCCGTCAATCTGAACTGGGCCATGGTGATGGCCTGTACCTTTTTACCGAAGCCGAAAAGCCGTTGCCAGGACTGCCCTTTACGGTGCGCGGGCATATCGGTCGTGAGACAGGCGTGAACACAATCACTGGCACGTCGAAGTTGGACTGGCTGTTGGGTGCCGACGCTCACGCCGGGCCAGCCACCATCTCCCTTGCCTGGGTCGATGCTCGTTACCGCGGGCGGAAGGGTCAGGATCATCACGGCGGAAGCATCGTCACTGCTGTGGCTTTCTATTTTTGACCGATTTACAATCGCTCGCGTCGCGGAACTCCTAAATTTCACGCCATGGCCACGCCGAGAGTTGGGAGTGCGCGACTGGTACATCCTCGAAAGTGCAAAATCTTGGATATAAGAGATAGCGTTTTGGCGCTTGGAAAAAAGGCCACCTTCGAGTCCCACCTGTCAAGAGGCATTCAAAGGTCCGATACGGAATAGATTGCGATTGTGGGATAATACCCTATATCCATGTTGATAATTAGCGATTAAACTAAAAATGTATCCAACGCTGTTACTGTTAATCAATGTTAGACGGCTGGGAGGATTTGGTTATGGGTCGTTCGCTCGTTGGATACGTATTTATCTTTGGCGCCGCAGTCGCCGCGTTTCCGGTGAAGGCTCAGGTCGCGCCTGCTGCTCCAGCGTCTCAAGCTCCGCCTGCGGGAAGCTACGTACAGCAGCCTACGCGTTTGCGTGAGGGAGCTTCACTAGCTTTTCGATTTGCAAACTCCCGGCCGATGACCGCGAACGAGCAGTATCGCAAAGTCATAGATTTTGCTCGCTGTGCGGTGAGCGTTTCTCCAAGCCTCTCAATGCGACTGCTTGCGGCCGATCCAGCATCTGGCCGTGCCATAGCGGTATCCCGTCAACTTCGTGGAATCAGCAGAGGATGCCTGCCGGCAGGAACATTCGTCCCGACAACGTTCTTTCGTTCTGCGCTAGCTGAAACCTTATACGCTCAAGCTGACCCGCTCGCGACAATTGGTCCTCGACCCCGATTAGCGTCGAGCGTTGCCGAATGCGTGTTTGTGCAGTCACCGCAAAACGTTGATGCGCTTTTTCAGACATCTCCAGGATCAAAGGCGGAGAGCCAAGTGTTCGATCGGCTTGTGCCCCTCGGTCGCAATTGCACCGTCAACGGTGACCGTGTTGATATCACCGGTAAAGAGACTGCACTTCGTTCCCAACTAGCAGAAGTAGCCTATCGCAGCTCAGTTCGGTAGCAGGGGGGGGCAGTTCGGATCGTAGGCTGTTTTTCTATAATCTAAACTATTCTCAGAAACCGGATACCGCAGCCAAGTCGGTCCTAATGCGGTGATAAACGAGTGGCCGAATTTGGAAAGCGGGAAAGAGCGCGAATGACCAAAAGTGGGTGACTGCCGCCGCGCCCAGTTGCACAAATTCTAAGTTTCGCGACACCCGCCAGGCCAACCCATTTCCGCGCTTTCCCACGTCGCACAAGTCGGTTGCTTAAGTCCGCCGTTCCGATGCATATTCGCGACATGCTGACCGGTTATGCCCGCGTGTCGACCGATGACCAGGATCTGCGGCTGCAGCGCGGCCTGCTGACCGAAGCCGGCTGTCGTCGCATCTTCGAGGAAAAGGGTTCCGGCGCCAGCCGTGACCGGCCGGAACTGGCGCGGCTGCTTGACCAGATCCGGGCGGACGACGTGGTGGTGGTGACCCGGCTCGACCGGTTGGCGCGCTCGACCAGGGACCTGCTCGACATCGCCGAGACGCTGAACGACGTCGGCGCCGGCCTGCGCTCGCTGGGTGAGCCATGGGCGGACACGACCTCGCCGGCGGGGCGGATGGTGCTGACCGTGTTCGCCGGCATCGCCGAGTTCGAGCGGGCGCTGATCCACCAGCGCACCAGCAGCGGCCGGGTGGCGGCCAGGGCGCGGGGGGTGCGGTTCGGGCGTCCGCCCAAGCTCACCCCCGACCAGATCGCACTGGGCCTGCGGCTGGTCGGCGAGGGTACCTCGGTACGCGAGGCGGCCAAGCTGCTCGATTGCCATCATGCCACGCTATACCGGGCGCTGACCGCGGCGTCGCTCAGGCCATGACCGCGGTGCGTTCGCGGTGCATCATGCCGGGATCGCGCCGCTGATGCCGATCCGGGCCGAGCATGTCTTCCTCTACCCGATCGACTGGCCGCAGCTGTCCCATCATGTCCGCTTCGTGCGCGCCGGCGGGCGCTGCGAGCATTGCGGCCGCCCGCACGGGGAACGCGTCTTCCACCTCGGCGACGGCCGCTGGTGGGATCGGGGCCGGCTGTGCTGGCGCAACGGCCAGGGCCGGCGGGTGAAGCGGCCGACCGGCGACATCCTGACCGACGGCGCCTGGACGCCGGTGGTGCTGGCCTGTGCCCACCTCAACCACGACCCCAGCGACAGCGCGCTCCACCAGCTCGCCGCGCTCTGCCAGCGCTGCCACATGATTCATGACGGCCCCGAGCATCGGCGCCGGCGCTGGATGAACGCGCATTACCGCCGCGCGCTGGGTGACCTGTTCTACGGCCCCTATCCCGAGCGTGGTGCCGACTGGATCGGCCCCACTCCCCTCAGCATGCTCGATGACAGCCGGTCGCTCTATGCATATGGCCCCCAAGGGTAACCTGCTCCGGACGGGATCATGCCTTGGCCAGCGCATAGTCCTGGACCAGCACCTTCTCCGGTACATGCCAGGCTCCGGCAATCTTCCGGATCATGGGAAGAGTGAGGGCGCGGTGACGGCTCAATATCTCGGTTGCCCGCGACTGTCCGATCAATGCCGCCAATTCGGCGCGGGTATAACCGTTCATGGCCATGGCCGCTTCGATCGCACGGACCGGATCAAGCGGCTCGATCGGCCAGCGTCGACTTTCGTAGGTCTCCACCAATGTCGCCAGCACATCGAGCCGGTCGCCAGCTTCGGTCCCTTCGTCGGCCCCCCACAGCGCCTCGATCTCCTTCAGCGCGGTCTCATGGTCCTCGTCAGTCCGGATAGGACGAATGTGCATCGCACCATCTCCCATATGCGTCATCAAAACAGGCTCACCGTCAGGGCGTCGATCTTGTCGTATTCGGCGTGAGTTCCGACGAACTTGACGAACGCGATCGACCGCTTCCAGTCGAATGCGACCACCATCCGATAGTCGCCACCCGCCACCTCGAAACGTACACGCTCACCGTTGAGCGATTTGGCCTTCGAGAAATCGGCAACGACATCCAACGGGCTATGCCAGTCAGCCGCCCCGGCAACCTCGTGCCAGTGCTTCAGGGAGGCTTCCGTCTCGGGATGCCTCGCCCAGAAAGCGATCAGCTTGTTCCTGGCGATGATCCTCACAGATCCCGGATAGCATTTCCCAAAGCGGGAAACAATAGAATTTCCCACTGCGGGAATGGCGCAGCGGCCCCAAGGACTTCAGGCAGGATAATCGACGCAGGTCGGGTCAGAGCGACGCGCCCATCAATTTTTGACCCAACCCATTCGGCCTGTGAGGTTGTCTACCTGCCATGGAATATGGTGGATTACAGGCGAAGGGAAACCCCGGCCTGGGCGACGACAGGGTCCATACGCAGCCGAGCCTCGACAGGGGCAGGGCCGAACAAACCATATGCTTTGGTACGCACAAACGCCTTCTTCACATCGGCATAGATGCCCCAGCGTCGTCCCGAGAAGAACGTCACGCCGGCCTGCGCTACCGGGCCAAGATCGTCATCGACCTCGGATCCCTGCAGCGCTCCATCCCTTGTCGACAGCACATGCATATAGGTCGCGCCAGCACCGACATAGGGTGCGATGCCGCGGCTCCGAAACGGTGACCAGACAATCGTCAGTGCCGGCGCCGCATATCGCACGTCAATCAGTCGCCCTGCCGATGCGAGCGTCCCACTCCCGTTATAGCGGATTCTGGGTGGGAGCCCCGATGCCAAGCTAAAACCCACCGTGGCAGTAACAAACCGCGTGACGGTGATCGACGGTACGACCTGCGCATCGCTATCAACACCAGCGCCGGGAATCTGTGTACCGACCGCTGCAACCTCTGCCTTATCGACCATCGCCAGACGGGTGACACCAAGGTCGATTTGCCATGGTGCATGACCTATGTCCTCGGCTGTCGCCGTGTTTGCAAAGGTGAGCAAAATCACGGTCATTATTACTTTGGACGCAGTGGTCATCATCAACCCATTCCATTGTCTGGCTGGACGATGTCGATACGGGGGCCTTCCTAACGAGGTATAAATGCAATCTAGCTAAATCACTGATACATATCAGTAATTTAGCTAACGTGATTGCGCGCCTCGATTAACTGCCCGGTAACCTCACACTGCAATGTGCTCATTATGGGACGAAGCGATCACATATCGAGCACGTTGTCGCGCGATAGCGGTTCTATCGCCACACGGTTACTGCATCAGCTTAAAGCGTACCTCAGGGACTCCACGATGATCGGGGTCAATCCCGATGCGGTTCGTGAAAAGGCATTTGGTCAGCAACTGATTGCCGTGACCAGAGGCATGCGTCCGCTCATCCCATTGGCCCTGATCCTTGTGGGCATCGCCCTCGCAGTTTTCTGGCAAACCGCTGATCGGCCACTGTTGGTAAGTGGTGCTGCGATCATCGGCATTGGGGCAGTCGTCGCACGCCTGAGATTGATGACGGTAGGCCGCGACCTTAACGCCTTCGCCCGATCCCATCTCCTCGTGGCCGTCAGTTTGGGAACCGGGTGGGGTATACTGAGCCTCGGCATCACATCGATCGGCGACCCGCACGTTGTGATGATGATCCTCTGGATTCAGATGGGTCTGATTGCGTCAGGCCTGGTGATGTATCTTTACCTGCCGGTCGCGTTCCTCGGTTTCAGTATTCCGATCGCGGTCCCCATGGCGCTGATTTCAGCTCGTTATGGCATTGGCGGCTTTGCAAGCGCGCTACCACTGACCGCGTTGTATCTTGTGGTGCTAGGCAGGGCGGCGGTCGATCAATGCCGCATGTTCGTGGAAGCTTCAGCGACAACCGAACGGCTGATCAGCAGCGAGGCAGCGACACAAGCCGCTGACAGTCTGGCTGCTGCGGCCCATGCCGAAACTGCCAATGCCCGTGCCGAAGCGGCAAATCTGCGCCTCGAAAGCATCAAGGCGGCCGCAAAGGCGGCGAGTGAGGCCGAAGCCCAGCGCCGTCTCGACATGATTACGCTGGCCGAGCACTTTGAAACAAACGTTCTGTCGGTGGCGCGACAGGTGTCCTCGGCGGTGTCGGATCTGGATCAGTCGGCGCGTCGCCTGGCAGTGATCGCCGGGGAAAGCGCCGGGGCGGTAAGCGAGGTCGCCTACCGGGCCGAAGCAGCCTCGATCTCGGTGTCGACGCTGGCGGCTGCAGCTAGCCAGCTTGGCACCACGATCACCAACATCGCATCCCAGGTTGATGATCACGCCACCTTGAGTTCGGACGCTCATGCCCTGGCGGAAGCAAGTTCCGGCGCCATCGCCGGCATGTGCGACCGGGCGACCCAGATCGGGGACATGACATCCGTCATCACCGATGTGGCCAAGAAGACGAGCCTGCTGGCGCTTAACGCCACGATCGAGGCAGCCAGGGCAGGCGAGGCCGGGCGTGGATTTGCCGTCGTTGCCGCCGAAGTGAAATCCCTCTCCGTCCATACCGAGACGACCGCTGGTGATGTTTCCGCTCACGTCGAAAACATCTTTGCTCAGGTCGAGGTGGCGACCGATGCGGTGCGCAAGACGGTATCGAGCATCGACGGGGTCGCAGCGATCGCCACGTCGATTGCCGGCAGTATTGTCGAGCAGCGCAATGCCACGATCGAGATAGGTCAGGCTGCCGAGGTCGTGGCGGGCCATGTCAGTGACGTCCGGAATCAGGTGACATCGTTTGCTGAAAGCGCCGATGCCACCGGCGCCCTGACCGAGGAAGTCAGCGCAACGAGCCACCGGGTATCCAGCCAGACCGATACATTGCAACGGGTCACCGCGGCGTTCCTGGAGGAACTGCGCTGCGCCTGACCGAGGCCATCGGTGAACGCATGGCGCCTAGGTGTCTAAACCGTCCGAGACTGTTGAAAAACGGCTGCTTGCGACAGTGACGAAGGCGTGATTCACTCCTGCAAGGCGTCAGGGGTTACGGATATGATGGGTCGGCAGGTGGCGCAGGGCGCACTGTTCTACGGGTTCCGACTCGACGAGCATGTGCCTGCTGACCACCTGCTCCGCCGCATCGACAGGCTGCTCGACTTCGGCTTCGTGCGCGAGGCGCTGGCGGCGAGCTATAGCGCGAGCAGGCGACCCTCGATCGACCCGGAGTTGATGCTGCGGATGCTGCTGGTCGGCTACCTGTTCGGCATCCGCTCGGAACGCCGGCTGTGCGAGGAGGTGCATCTCAACCTCGCCTATCGTTGGTTCTGCCGGCTCGATCTGGCCGACCGGATGCCCGACCATTCCACCTTCTCCAAGAACCGGCACGGCCGCTTCCGCGCTTGCGAGCTGCATCGCCTGCTATTTGAGCAGGTGCCCGGCGGACAAGCCGCTGGGCTATTGCGGTACCAAACGCGCCAGCCTGGTCCGGGTGTACCGAAGCCATGTCGCCGATTGTGTTGGCTGCGAACTAAGCCCCGATGCACCGTCAGCCGGAAACGCAGTATCACCCGCTTCGTCAGTGAGGATGCCCGCGATACCGTCCGCGCTCTTGCCGGCACCGACGCTTATGCGCACGCACGGCGTCGAAGACAGCGCATCGAGCGCGTGTTCGGCCACCTGAAACGTAATCTGGGGCTACGAGTGCTCAAGCTGCGAGGCCTTGCCGGAGCAGCCGAGGAGTTCACCATGGCTGCCGCGGCGTACAACCTTCAATTGCTCGCTCGGCAGGCCGCACCGGCCTGATAGGCGGCGCGTCCTTCGATGTCCGGCGTCACTGGCCATTCGCCACACCGATTCCAAGCAGGCCATTTTCCAACAGTCTCGAGGGGTTTTGAACGGCTTGGTGCGCCGCCTCTAAGCCGATCGCCTGTTCGATGAGATGGATGCCGGCGCGCCGGGTGGCCGACATCCATCGCAAATTTCACGCGTTGACGAAAACGGGGTAGCTTCGATCCTTCGACTTTCAGCCAGGAGAATTGAGATACGCTGCAGCCGCTTCCCGGCTGAGGAAGACGTCTGAATAGAGCGGGTCGTGTGAGCTTTTCGTGTGGAATTTGATTACAGAGTCCCGGACCACGACGGCTACCCGATCATTCTCTCGATAAAGGACCGGCAGGACCCGCTCGATGTGAGCAGCCACCTCAGGTGGATGTGGCGCCGCAGTTCGCAGATCGATCATCAGACGCACATCCTTGCCGGCCTCACGCTCAGAGACCAACAACGATGATAGGTCCCGAAAGTGCTGCTGGGCTTCGGCAAGCGACGCCAGGCCGTCACCGTTGACGAGCAGAAAGTTTGGCAGGCATTGTATTCTAAGGGGCATTATTGTCCTTTGACAGTCAGGCACATCTCGCCGGCATTGTGCCGCGCTGAGGCGGGTTGTCGATCAGCCGGGCCTTGTCAGAACTCGTTCCAGTCATTGTCACTGCGAACCAGTGCCGGGATCGCGCTGACAGGCAGTGGTTTAATGGCGGAGGAATAGGCAAAGGTTGCCGCCATGCTGGGCCGCGCTGACGAGGCCGCCGTGCGACGCGGGACGCTTGACGGGCTGACGATGAATCGACCGGCCTGATCAGCCAGGCCGCCGACTTCACCCGCCAGGTTGCGTGCCGCAGCCGACGTCTCCTCGACCATCGCGGCATTCTGCTGCGTCGACTGGTCCATGGTGCCAATCGCGACCGAGATCTGGGTGATCGCTGCCGACTGCGCCTGGTTATCCGACGCCATGGTGCCAAGCAGCTCATGCACCTGCGCTACGTCACCAGAGATCGCCTGTAGCGCGCCGTCGACCTTGGTAACCGCTTCCACCGCCGTGACGATCTCGGTCTGGGTCACGGTCAGCTGGTCACGGGCGCGCTTGGCCTCTTCCTCGGCACGCATGGCAAGGGCGGAGACGAGATCGGCCACCACCGCGAAGCCACGACCTGCGTCACCTGCCCGGCCCGCCTCGACCGCAGCGTTCATCGCCAGCACTCGCGTCTGGAACGCGATCTTGTCGAGCCCCTCGATGACGCTATCGATGCCCTTGGCGCTGTCCGACACCCGGCCCATTGCCTGTACCGCCTCGTCCGCTACCGCACGCCCCCCGCCGACCGTGGCGATCGCCTGATCGGCGCGTTCCACCGTCCGCGTCGCCGCGACCGCCGACGTGCGCAAGCGGCCGTCCATCTGCGTGACCGAGGCGGCGGTCTCCTCCAACGAGGCGGCATTGCTCTCGGTGCGCCGCGCCAGATCCTCGGACGCCTGCGCAATCTCGCCCGAGCCGGTGCGGATCGCGGTCGCGCTCTCCGACACCGCGCTGATCAGTTCACGTAGCCGGGTCAGTGCTTCGTTAAAGCTGGTCTTGAGAGCCTCATACTCGCCCGGAAAATCAGCTTGTATGGCGGCAGTCAGGTCTCCGTTCGCCAGAGCGGAGAGATGATGCGTCATCGTTTTGACGATCAACTGCTGTTCGGCACCATGACGTTCACGCGCTGCCGCGGTTTCCTGAAAGGTGTGCATGGCCCGCGTCATGCGACCCACGCAATCCTTGTGCTGGGTGAAGCTGATTGGACTGGTGAGGTCTCCGGCAGCAAGTGCTTCCATCCGAACCACCGTTGCGACGTAGGGGTCACAGATTGCCCGGCGTATCTGCATGCCAGCAAACCCCGACACGATCAGGCAACCGGCACCGGTGACGACAGCAATACCAACATGTCCCATGATAGTGGCAACAATGCCGCCGAGCGATGCTAGTGCGACCAGCCCTGCCATGAGCAGAACGGCGATAGACATCTTCCGTCGGATTGGCGCATCAGCGACATACCATTCAAACATACTGTACTTCCATGGTCGGGATGCAGCCACGAGGCGTGTTGGCGCATTACAATTGCAACGGATGTCGCAGGACCATCATCATAGGCAGTAAAAGCCGTTATGATTTCATTAACCGTCATTTCAGTTTGATCTAGTTTAAGACCAAGTGATTTAGATGTTTTTTGATGCCATCGCCTGCAACTGACCAAATTCGTATCTGCTAGGTGGTCTTTGGCATCGGTCGATCAGCCCGGTCACGATCATCGCGCCGGCTCGCAGCTAGTTCCTCTGTATCTGATTGCCTAGGGCATGCATTCTGATGCGGCAGCTGTGACGTTCGAGTGTTCGAACACGATAGCTGGCAATCTAACATCGTGGTTAGGCAACCTGCTCATCGGCATCGCAGGGTGCATATTCGATGCTTGGTGATCGTTGCTACAATCATCACTGTTTAACCGAAATCCACACCAAAATTCTCATATTTTGCCAAACATTGGCTATCGGATGTTGACACCACAAATCGTATAATTATGTACTGCGAGGCAGCGTTTACAGCGACGAATGCATCATACCAGCTGCATCATTTCAGGATTACCATGATCACCGAAACCAACACCATCGAGCTTGCCACCGAACTCACCATTGCGTGGTTGAGCAACCCCAATACCCGCACCTCCGCGGACGACGTGCCGGCGTTCCTGCAGTCGATGCATGCAGCCGTCGAGAAGCTTGGTGGGGTGGCTGTCGAGGCGCCGGTTGAGGAAGTTCCGACGGAATACACGCCGGCGGTGAGCGTGCGGAAGTCGCTGGCGAGCAAGGATCACATCATCAGCATGATCGATGGCAAGCCCTACCGGACGCTGCGCCGCCATCTGACCAGCAATGGCCTGACGCCGGAGGATTATCGCGCCCGCTACAATCTGAAGGCGGACTATCCGATCGTCGCGGAATCCTACAGCGAGGCACGCCGCGCGATGGCCAAGACGATCGGTCTCGGCCGCAAGCCGGGCCAGAAGGTGGAAGGCGAGGCCAAGCCCGCGCCCAAAGCGAAGCGTGGCGGCAAGGCCGCCCTTGATGCCGCCAAGGAGACGCTCGGCACCGCTGAGTGAGATGCATCCGGGGGTGGCGATGCCACCCCCGGATAAATACCGACCATAGCGGCGCCGGAGGTCCGCAGTCGCGATCATCCAATGCGCGAGCGATGATTATGTTGGCAGGCGGTAAAACCTATCCTGCCACCTGAACGCACGTCTGCTTCCCGCAATCGTCGCCCGAAAGCGGACAGGCTGCAATCCACCAGTTTCACCCAAATGCAGACCGCCCGCTTTTGGCACCAGACAATCCTCAACGACTGACCCTCCGCGCTACCATAACGAGACAAAGCTGGGCAATTTTGTCGTTCTATTCGAGGCACCACCGGGCTACCCCGGCGCGATGAAATTCCATGGTCCGATCCTGGACAACCTGAATAACGCGATTGCAAGTGCCCGTCGCCTGCGCGGCCATCCCGTCTATAAGGATACCCTCGCCTACTGGAACGAGCTTATCCAGGAGGCGAGGCGGGTCCAGCGTAATCCGGGTTACGAACAGGCTGACCTGCTCGAGGCCGCCATCGTCAGCCTGGAAGTGGAATTGGCAGAGCGGGGCGATTGAGACGGCATGGCGCGGCCGCGAGAAAACGGCGCGGAGGTTGTTCGAGATACGGTAGGTAGGTGAAGACGGGGTGAGCCTGGTTGCCCACCCCGCCGCCTGATGTCAGGCTTTGGTGAGATGCTGCGAGATGTACTTGTTCATCTCGAACATGGTGCATTTGTCACGGCCGAACACCTTCTGAAGATCGGCATCGGCCAGGATCTCGCGCTTATTCTCAGGATTCTGCAGGTTCTTGGACTTGATGTAATCCCAGACCTTGCTGATGACCTCACTGCGCGGCAGGGCATCGTTGCCCACGATCACGCCAAGCTCCTTAGATGGCTGTACGGCTGCATGGATGCCCGTACCCGCCTTGGTCTGCGTCGCTGCCGCTTCCTCAGCACCGGCCTTCTTCTTCGTCGCCATCGTCTCTTCCCCTGATAATCGACGCTCCTGATGCCGCCTGCGGGAGGAGACGGCAACCGCCGATATCGTCAGCGATGCTCCACCCATTTCCGCCGGTTCCACGCCCGTGAACGAGCCACGTCGCCAAATCGCCAGAAGCCGGTGACACGTTCATGCTGTCCCGCTTTAACCAGCGTCCAGCACTCGCCAGCAGGCAGTTCCACAATGCGATGGATGTGGGCGGCATTGACCCGGTAGCTCTGCCCGACCAGGCGATGCAGGCGTTCGCTATGCCAAGTGCCATCCGGCCTGACGTGGAATACCTCTTCCACGTAGCCGCCCTCGAGGATCTCAGTCTGAAACGACCAGGGGTGATCGTGCGGATCCGCATGGGGTTCCTCGAGCCGGAAGCGGTGCAGCACCCGACCATCATCGAGATGGTATTTGGTGAACGCCCGCGACATGCGTTCGACCCGAACGATTGCTGTACCAGCAGGGACATGGCCTCGTGCCGCACGCGGTACCCTCAAAGGCATACCAACCCGTCAGCTGTTGCTGTTGCCAGGTTCGTGCCCGGCCCTCCTTCTTGGGGCATCGGCAAGCACCGATACACGGTGCCCCGCGAGATGCCGAGCTGCCGCGCGATGTGCGCGGGCTTTACGCCTTCCGCTGCTAACCTCCGCACCACCTCCGGATCGATCCGCACCTTGCCGCCCTTGTAGACCCCCCGCGCCTTGGCGGCTTGAATGCCTTCCATCTGCCGCTCGCGACGCAGGTTCGTCTCGAACTCAGCAAATACTCCCAGCATATCAAGGAATGCCTTGCCTGCCGCGGTACTGGTATCGATCGGTTGTTCGGTGGCTTTCAGCGCCACCCCCCTGCCCTTCAGCTCGTGGACGATGTCCTGCAGGTCCTTCATCGACCGGGCAAGCCGATCGATACGGGTGACGACAAGCGTGTCACCAGCACGCAGGAAATCGAGCAGGATCTGCAATTCGGCACGGGCGTGGCGCTCGGTACCCGACTTCTTCTCCGAGCGGATCGTCTGACAGCCGGCCGCCCGCAATGCCGCCTCTTGGTTACCGAGGTCCTGTCCGACGGTCGATACGCGGGCGTAACCAAATAGCGTCATTTGGACCTCATCTGTTCGATCAGCGTCTAGACCACCTCAGGCATGTGTTCAATATCGCTGCAAACCACCCTGATTAGACGACGCTACCGTTCCAACGGCGCTGTTCGATCACGGTATAGCTCCGCTGACTGCGACAATGCGCTACTGCGGCGAAATTGGTCGTTTAGCCGGTCGCGCATCAGGCTTCGAGCAAGCTGCGATCTCCAGCGTTGTGAATGAGCGCACCAGCGTGCTCTGCGCCTTGACCAGAACTACGGTGGTCTTGTCTTGCGCAAGCAACACCGCCGGAACAACATTTCTATCGATCCGGTAGCAGTTCACCGGCTTGGTTCTAGCCTGCTGAATACCAGCAATGTCATAAATCGCTGCATTGAAACCTGCGCCGAAGCTGATCCCAACAACAAATATTGCAACCAGCCATCGTAGACTTCGCGCCTGTAAACGATCGAAGCGATCAACGATGCGGGTCAGACTTTGCCTAAAAGATGTGGACGGGAAAAAACGTTTCAGGACAAGGCCGATAAGGCCGCCGACAAGCAGCGCCGGAATCCATGGCCAGACGATCGCGACGCCGTGTTCTCGGACGAACCCAAACGGTGCGAAGATCATGGCCTCAAAACCGCGTGAAGCAATGTCGAGCGGACTCAACTCGACCACCGCCGGCTTAAGACCGAACCCGGCAAACAGGCGCTGATAATAGGTATTACCAGCAAAGCCGAGCGCGGCACCCGCTACCGGCAAAAAAACCGCAGCATTAGTCAATGCCCGATTGATGACGGTGGCTTGGCCTACCTTGGCATTGGACACGCGGGACGGGAGGTTGCCGTTCTTGTTCATGCAAACCGTTCCGCTGCATGATCGCGAAACGCTTCCTGATCACGGACATATTCGCTGAGCATCTCGAGTGACTTGTGCCGACTATGCTCCTTCATCTTGAACAGGTTGGCGCCCTGTCGCCCCGCCTCGGTCAGGAAGCCGGCGCGCAGACTATGCCCGGCAAAAAGTGCCGGGTCATAACCAGCCGCGGCCGCGCGCGCCTTGACGACCAGCGCCACGGTCTGCGGACTGATGCCATGCGCCGTCAGACGGCCATGCGGGGTCAGGCGGCGAAATACAGGACCGCTACTGATGGCGGCGGCCTCAAGCCAGGCGCGGTAATGGCGCACCGGCTCCATGCGGCGACCATCGAGGATGGCGACCGATTGCCCCCTGCCCTCCTGATCGCCTTTCGATACCGGGATATGGATGATCAGGCCCCGCGGATCCTCCATGACGTGCGCGACCTCGATCGCTACCAGCTCGGAACGCCGGAACGCGCCCATCATGCCAAGACTGAGCAGCGCGCGATCACGGTGATCCTGCAGACTATCACCCGTGATGGTGCGCACCATGTCACGCAACACATCACCGTCGGCCGGATGCTTTTTGGCAGGGCGCTCGCCACGTTTGGTGTTGCGGATACCGCGCATCGCCTTTTCAAGAGCCGCGGCACCTTCCTGCGTGGTTGGCGGATCAACCTGTGCGGCACGGTGGGCGAACACGATCGCTGCCAGACGCCGCCCGATCGACGCCTTCGACAGGGAGCGGCCGCTGGAGTGCACACTGCCGGTCGTGGCAAGTTCGGTTAGGAACGCCGCAGTGACGGCAGGGGTCGCCGGCAGGGCGCGATAGCCACGGGTTTCGCACCAGGTACAAAACAGCCGCCAATCGGAGCGATAGGCCTGGAGGGTCGCGCTCGCCGATGCGCGGGTGATGAAGTCGTCCACCCGCGACTGATCGTCACGGCTGAGATCGGGTAACCAGGGCCGCAGCGCCTGATCATCTGACAGTGTCAGACCTTGTTCGATCATGCGACCGTCCAGTGTGTCACCGTCACTCACTGTGCAGACGAACCTAACCGGATCACGCGCTCTCGAATGTCACATCGCCGCATAATGACCTTTCGTCCCGTCATGGCCTCTATCCGCATTTGCCTGTCCGATCTCACCATATTTGAAGATGTTTTTAGCGATGCATCTAGCTAGCAGGAATTACACTTATCGCTAGTAACTAATATGGTTGGTGGCTGCGATCACGTCGTACGCACTACCGCTCGCCTATGGTCTAGTTCTGTGGCATGTCAGGCATTCGATACCACTCTAAGCGAGCAATGCCACATGACGCTTCAAGTCAATATCACACCAAATGGCCGCATGAGCCTGCCGGTAGGCATTCGCAAGCGTTTGGGGCTTGAAGAGGGCGGTGCGGTCCTTGTCGAAGAGACGCCTGATGGGGTCATCCTGCGCACGGTGGAGCAGGCAGTGGCCAAGGCGCAAGCTATCGCCAAGCGCTACGCACAGCGGCCCGGTGGGTCCGTCGATGACTTTCTAGCAGCGCGGCATGAGGACAGCGGCGAATGACGCATGTCGTGCTTGATACCTCGGCGGTCCTCGCACTGTTAAAAGGCGAGCGTGGAGCCAGCAAGGTCGCCGGGGTGATCGCGGACGCTTCGGTCTGCGCGATCAATCAGGCCGAGGTCATCAGCCACTTCGTCCATCTCGGCGCGCCGATCGACGAAGTCCGCGCCATGCTGGGTACCCTCCCCTATGCGGTCGTCGCGGCCGACGATGCCCTGGCATGGGAGGCTGGTGGCCTGCGATCGGTTACCGCATCCGCCGGGCTGTCATTGGGCGATCGGTTCTGCCTCGCGCTGGCGAAACGGCTTGGTGTGGCCGCCTATACCGCCGACAAGGCGTGGCGGGATATCGCCGGCGATGTCGGCGCCAAGGTCGTGATCATCCGCTGACGGCAATTCGCGTTCGACACCTCATCAGGCGTCAGACCGGCCCCGGCACCTTACCTCCCGCTCGTCTTCAAGGAGCCATCCTATGCGACCGCTTATCCTGCTCTCCACCTGCCTGTTCGTCGCCGCCTGTGGCTTCGGGACGAGCGCGCCGACCGTGATCGACGGCAGCAGTGCAACCGCCTTTGACCAGACGCTCAAGGCCGCCAAGGCCGATCTTGGCCCGAAAGACCGACTCAAGTTCGAAGCCGCGTTGTCGGAATTCAAAGCCCGGACATTTGCCAGGGCTGACTCCCGCCAGGAATATCAGCGCCTGCTGCGCAAGGGGCTGAATGGCCTGACCGCGCCGCGTATCGTTGAGCAGTTCGATCGCGACGTCGACCGGGTTGGCGGCCAGGCCGCAGATGCTGTCTTCGATGCGAAGCGCGCCTTGAACGGCAAATAGCGGTTTGCTGGTCCTCACATAGGCTGACGGTGCAGCTCATGAATGGCCTCTACGCGACGACGCAGCCCGTTATCGGGAACTGACATACCAAGATATCCTCCCACTCCAACGTGTGTATCGCGTCATTAAACCGTGGGAGCAAACACCTAAGACTGTTCATGCCGTCAGATACGGAGGTTAGCACAATGATTATCCGCTCATATGCCTACGCTGGCCTTCTGCTTCCACTCGTCACATTCTCCCATTCCGTCTCCGCGAAAACACCGGGCCGATACGACGCCATCCATTCCGGTACGCCCTGGATCGATCAGCGTGGCTTGCCGGTCAGTGCGCATGGCGGCGGGATCACCAAGGACGGTGATACCTATTACCTGTTCGGGGAAGCGCACCGCGACATGACGAACGCGTTTGCCGGCTTCAATTGCTACTCGTCGAAGGATTTGGCCAATTGGCGCTTCGAAAGCGTGGCGTTGCCCGTGCAGCAATCCGGCGCACTGGGGCCGAATACCGTTGGCGAACGGCCAAAGGTCATGCGTTCGCCCACCACCGGTGAATTCGTGATGTTCATGCACGCAGACGCCATCGATTATCGCGGACAGTTCGTTGGCTATGCCACAGCCAAGAACATCACCGGACCCTACGCGTTCCAAGGCCCGCTGCTGTTCAACGGCAAGCCGATCGCGAAGTGGGACATGGGCGCGTTCCGGGATGAAGACGGCACTGGCTATGTCCTGCTGCACGGCGGCGATATCTATCGCCTTGCCGACGACTATCGGAGCGTCCGCGAGCATATCAACAAGGCGATGGCTCATGGCTTTGAGTCGCCTGCGTTGTTTCGCAAGGGAAAAACCTATTATTTCCTGGGATCGAACCTCACGGGATGGGAGCGCAACGACAACTACTACTTCACCGCTACGTCGCTGAACGGTCCGTGGACCCGGCAAGGCACCATTGCGCCGGAAGGCACACTGACGTGGAATTCCCAGACCACCTTCGTGCTGCCGATCGCAGACGGGAAGAAGACCACATACATGTTCATGGGTGACCGCTGGTCATACCCTCGTCAGGCCAGTGCTGCGACCTATGTATGGCAGCCGCTCATCGTAACGGGTACCAAGATAACGATGCCCGTGTATCGCGATGCCTGGCGTCTCGATGCAGCAACCGGTGCGGCCAAACCAGGACCCGCTATCAGCGAAACCATCGTCGCCACCGATAAGCGGGTACGCTTCGCTGGTACTTGGCGGCAGGAGGCCGCGATTGAACCGGCACATCATGTAACCGACGAAAGTAGTTCGTCGTTCTCCGTAACCTTCACTGGCACGCAAGCCAGCCTGATCAGCGTGGCGCGGCCCGACGGTGGTTACGCGTACATCACCTTGCGTGATCGTCTCGGCAAGGAAATGATGTCGTCCACGGTCGACATGTATTCGAAATATCCGGTTTCGGGAATCAAGTTCGTCACACCGTTGTTGGCGCGTGGAACCTACACGATCAGCGCATCGGTCGTAGGTGACGGATGGTACTGGCGCAACAAGAAGGGTGAACGGTCAGGCAGCGCAGGTCATGCCATCACGTTCGAGCGAGCGGAGGTCCGGCGCTGACTTGCCCGGCGTCCTATAACAATGACGAGCTGCGCACGCTCTTAGAGCCTAACCTGGATTGAGTTGAGCAATCTTACTGGATTGTGATTCATCTAGGGCTGCGAAGACCAAGAGGATCACCTGGATTGAACGAAAACTGCTCGGCGCGAGCATGACATAAGCGGGCTACCCGTTTTCGTTGTCGCAATAACATTGGCGTTTGCGCATGCCTCGTTTCCGGGTCAGGATGAGCGAGGGTCGTAGGAACGATCATGCGATATGCTGCATTCCATGCAAGCCATTATCGGCAAGGAGCCCTATGAAGCCTGATTTCAAGCGCCTGTGGGCGTCCTTTCCCGATCACATAAAATATCCGACACTGAAGGATCTTTACACAATGATGGGGGGTGTAGCGCAGAAGAATATCGACGTTCCCGGGTTTGGCCCCAATGGCAACACCTGTGCCAGTCGAATATCTCACGCTTTGAACCAAACAGGCTCTCCCAGCAACGCCGCCATGGTTCGTATGGCCCACGCCGAGAGCATCAGCGACGCCCACGGCCATCAGGTGATCTTCAAAGTCAACGATCTGCGCAAGTACCTTCGACGAACGCTTGGAAAGCCAATCCAAGATAAGACATTGCCATTCGATGATCTTTTTCGAAAGAAGCAGGGAATCGTATCGTTCAGCGTGGACGGATGGGGCGAAGCGACGGGGCATATCGCGCTATTTCGGTGTGGCGCGTATCGTGAACCCATTCACGACAATCAAGCGACGTATAACGCGCCACTGTCGAGGACGATATTAAGCGAATTTTGGGAGCTTACATGATGCGCGAGATAATTGCGAGTGCCTTGATAGTCGCAGCGCCTGCCGCTGCTCGTGACACGGTTCGGCGCGATGTTGAAGGCTATGCTGTAGCCTCTTGTTTGAGCACTCAGCCATCAACTTATCTACGAGATCAAGCGGACGGCTGGGCGGCACATATTGTTCAGCGCAAAGCCTTTCAGATGAAAGCCTTCGCTGCTCTTTCTCAAGTGGTGAAGGCAGCAGTCAGCCATGAGCCGATGACGACCATCGTCGCGGAACAACCTCCTAAAACGATCAAGCAGCTGCCCATCCAATACTGCTCAGAAGTCATTGATATCCCAAATGTCCGCGCTCAGATCGAACGAACTATTACGCAAGTTCGTAATTAATTTCTAATATGATTTTTGAGTAAATAGTTACCACTATATTTTGCAATGACGTAACGGTTGCGTAATCAGTTCGATCGAATGACCTGCCGTAATCATCAGTGTTGGTTTGTTGCTTATTTCGCCTTCCGCGATCCTTACTCAAAATGACATTTTAGCAACACGGCGGATCATTCGCCTGATGGATGAAACTACCATCCAAGCCTCGGCTGACGCAATGGATGCCTTCCAGTCCTTGGCGAGGCATCGGCATTGGTTGAGCTACGCAAGGGTGCGCTCACCGATCCAGCGGCGGGACAAGACGAAGAACTTGCCGGTGTCGCAGCGCTGATGATGTCGATCGACAGCCGATTGACGTGCGCGACCATGGTTTCGAGCTTCTGTCCGGCATAGCCGCCATCGCGGCCCTGAGCACCGAATCCGTGTACCAAGCCTTTCAGGATGCTGCCCAGCGGATCTGTCACTATATGGCGTTTGCGCCCCTTGATTTTCTTGCCCGCATCGTAGCAGCGCGGGCCGCCCGCTTCGGCGGTCTTCACCGACTGGCTGTCGATAATGCCAGCGCTTGGCTCCGGTTGGCGGCCCTCTGTGACGGCAGTCCAGCCGCAGTTCTTATATCGCCAGCGCCATCCAGCGTGCCGAATGGTTGGCCGCGTTTATAACCTCATCTTGACCGTGACGAAGGCCGATCGGGGCTGGGTGGGCGCCACCACGGGATAGCCAAGATAGGAATATGGGTCGAACGCTCGCCGGTTGCCGAGGTTGACCATGGACGCGGCGAGCGTAAACCGGCCGATGTCGTAGGATGCTTGCGCATCAATCGCGGCATAGCCCGGCGCCGCAATGGTGTTAGGCAGCGTCAACTCGCGCGCGGTAAAGGCGCTGATGCCGGCACCGATCGCGAGTCCCTTGGCGGGCCCACGTACCACCCGGTAGCGTACCGCGACGCGTCCGCTGCTCTTGGGCACGCGGATCAATCGATGACCGGGGGCCACGCCATCGTCGCGGGTGTCTGTGTAGGCATAATTGGCCAGCAGCGAAAAGGCAGGTGTCGGCTCCCACACCATGTCGAACTCGACACCGCGGGCGCGTTGCCGCCCGCTCTGGACGTAGAAGCCGACATTGGCGGGATCGGCGGTGACGACATTATCGTGGGTCTGCCGGAACACCGCAATCGTACCCGATAGGCCTGTACGGGCCAGCGCCAGCTTCACACCGCCCTCAATGTTGCCCGACGTCTCCGGCACCGGTGTAACCGTTCCGATGAAGCCGAACGGAGCGCGGAATGCGGTTGCGTAGCCGGCGAACAGCGCGACGCCCTTCGTCACGTCGAGCGTTGCGCCGAGCCGGGGCGAGATGTGCGTGTAGGTTTTATCGTTGGCGACGCCAATGTTGCTGTTCTCGACGAACTTGAGCGAGGTCAGGCGCACCCCCCCGGTCAGATGGAGTGGGCCGTAGGTCGCCTGATCCTGGATGTAGCCTGCGAACGTTGTGAAGCGATCGTCGGTGTAGGAGTTGACCGGAAGCTGCGGGGTGTAACGCAGATCGTAGCTCGGGTTTGACAGGTCGATCGTGCCCGAGGGGCTGTCGCTGACGAACAACCCCATCGCGCTGTAGAAGCTGGTCCAGTCGTAATTGACCCCGACGAGCAGCTTGTGCGTCCCACCGAGAACATTGACGTCGCCGGCCAGGTTGGCATCGACCGTCGCCTCTTTCGTGCGGTTTCGCATGGTGATCGGAAACACGTCGTAGAGCGGCGCGACTGTCCTGGTTGGGAAGATGCCCGGATAGACGAAGCTGCCCTGTTCATCGATCACGCTCGAATAATAGCGCCCGCCCACCGTCAGCTTCAGGCGATCCGAGAAGGCGTGGCGTAGCGTCGCCTGCCCCATGCGGATGTCGTTAGTCGTCAGCGGCTGATCGATCGGCGAACCGGGGAACGCATTGCGGTCGATCGTGCCGGCTAGCGCGGCATCGGCAGGAATACCGGAATATTCAAGATTGCTGCGACGGCTGAACTGCCCTTGCAGCAACAGGTCGGTCACAGGATCAATCTGGAACGAGACGCTGGGCTGAGCGGAACAGCGCTTGCCATGCACCTTGTCGATCCAGCTGTCGTTGCTCTGATACTCCCCCGTGATCCGCGCTGCGATCCCGTCAGTCAGCGGCACGTTGATGTCGCCATAGGGATTCCACGTCGATAAGCTGCCGGCACGCATCGCCAGATACCCGCCTGCCTTGTCGTTCGGCCGGATGCTTTCAAGGTTAATGACCCCGCCAAGCGGCGTGCCGATGCCGCCTCCATAGAGGGTGGCCGTCGGACCCTTCAGGACGTCGATCCGCTCGGTGCCGACGAGGCTGTTGGGATCGTAAGCCTGCTGGTTGCCGGCGAACACTGACAGGCCGTCGAGGTAGACCTCGGCGGGGAAGCCGCGGACGATCGGGGGGATAAACAATACCTCGTCGGATCGCGTCGGGGTGACGCCCGAGACGTTGACCAGCGCGTCGCCGAGGGTCCGACGATCCTGTTCCCGGATCAGCGTGCGTGTCAGCACCTGAACTGATTGAGGGACTTGGATCAGCGGCGTGGTCGTTTTTGTCGCCGCGTTGGTCTCCGTCTCGGCATAGCTGGGGCGCTGGCCGGTCACGATGATGTCGTTCCCTGCCCAGCTTGGCGTTTGCACGGCCTCATTCGATGCGGTTTGCGCTATGGCGGAGGGTGCGAGCCCCGTGGCAGCGATAACGGTGAGACTCGCCGAGATGAGAGGATGCCGCCTAATCACGTCATAATCCCCAATCGCCTGGCCGCTGCGGTAACCGCAGCATCGACCTGTCCATCCATCCAGGGTGTGCGCCCGGTAAGCTCGGCTACATGCGTTGGCCCTGCTTCCTGTGGCGTTCCGTTACGGAAGGGCGGTTCGGGAGCATATTCCATCAGGAGCTGCACCCGACGCGCGGCTTCCTCACCCTTCAGATGAGCAGCAAGTGTCAGCCCGAAGTCGATGCCGGCAGTGACACCGCCCCCGGTCATGCGGTTGCGATCGATCACGACGCGTTTGTCGACATGGCGCGCGCCCATCCGCGGCAGCAGATCGGCGACTTGCCAATGTGAGGTGGCGTCATAGCCCTTAAGGAGCCCTGCGGCCGCCAGTGCCAGGCTGCCGGTACATACGCTTGTCACCCACTTCGCACGAGATCCGCGGTCGGCGAGAAACGTCATCACCGCAGGGTCATTCATGCAGTCGACCGTGCCGAGCCGGCCACCAGGCACGAACAGCACGTCGACGTCCGCCGGCACCTCGTCGAACGTCTGCGTTGCCGCGATGGGAATGCGAACGTCGGTGGAAACCGGGACCTTGTTCTTCCACACAAGCTGGACGTTGCATCGTAGCATGTTGAACACGGTCATTGGCCCGATCAGATCGAGCACGACCATCTTCGGATAGACCAGCATCGCGATCTTCGGCGCATCAACTGGCATCGCTGTCGGATCGGGCAACGGCTGCGCTGCGCGCTCTGCCGCAGTCTGGGCGGAGGCTGGCCATGCCGCTGCGGCACCACCCAGGCTGGCAAGCGCCAGCATCTGACGCCGATCGAACGGCGCGGTGAGGTCGGTCATTGGTCGTTCCCCAACGTTTTGATGTAGTTCTCATGGTCAGTGGCCGTGCCGACGAAGCGCTTCATGCGAGCCAGACGCTCGCTCGGTAGTGCTGCCTCCGCCTTGGCAAGCTGATCGGCGATGTAGCCCGCGTTAAAATCAGGCACTCCGGCTCGCTTCAGGTTCGCCGCCTGGCGTATCGAGTCACCACTGCACAGCAGCAGCATCCATCCGTAGGAACCGCGTTCGAATAGCGCTCGTCCGCCAAAGTCGCCTTGAGTCCAGTCGGCAATCGCATGATCCCCGCTGATGACGACGGGGCCGATGTCGAGCGGGAAGCGCGGACTTCCAAAATGCGCCTCTGTCGCTTCTCGGATGCGCCCTTCATCAACGACCGTGTTCTGGATGCCGCAGCCAGCGAGCGCGATTGCGCCCGCCAGTGCCAGCCACCTATGCATTGATGAGCCGGCTCAGCCGCCTAACCGCCTGATCCTCCGGTTCCTTCGCGTCCATCGTGTCTGCGAACTGCCCGTCACGATCGAAGAGTAGAATGCGGGCGGTGTGGTCGATCGTGTAATCCCCGTTCGGCAGCGGCACCCGTTCGACGTAGATTTTGAAGGTCTTCTCCATCCGCTTCAGTTCTGCCGGATCGCCCGTAAGGCCGATGACCGGTGCGTCGAACATTGACAGGAAGCTTGCGATATCCTCACGCTTGTCGTGCTCGGGATCGACCGAGACGAACACGATGTTCATCTTGTTGGCCTGCGTACCCAGCTTCTTATGAAGGACGGCCATCCGGGCCATCGTGGTTGGGCATATGTCGGGGCATCGGGTGAAGCCGAAGAAGATCGCGTACGGCTTCCCCTTCAGCGTCTGATTAGTGACGGTCTGGCCTTTGGTATCGACGAGCTTGAAGGGGCCACCTGGGCCGCCGCGTTCCGCTGCCGTGGTCCGATTGCTGGCATCAGGACTGGCAGAACAGCCGGCGATGCCGACCGCCAGGCCTAATGCCAGCAAAGCCCCGAGCGCTACGGTACGCGGTTCCGGGCGTGCGTTGGATACGCGCGTCACTGGTGTCCCCCCTGGCGAACGCCCGCAACGGTCGAGCCTGCACCTACGACCTTGAACTGAATCCTGACATCTCCGGCGCGCGCGAAGCGCAGCGTCGCGGGGACACGCTCTCCTGCCTTCAGAGGTGACTTGAGCCCGATCAGCATGATGTGATTACCACCGGGTGCAAGCGACGCTTCGCCGCCCGCCGGGACTTCGAGGCCATTGGGAAGGGGCCTCATTCGCATGATGCCGTCGTCGAGTGACATCGTGTGGATCTCGACCTTGGCAGCCCGAGGTGATGTGGCGGAGACGAGCCGATCCGCCTGCGCGCCGGTGTTCCGTACCGTTACATAGCCCGCGCCGATGCTGGCGCGTGACGACGTGGCACGAGACCAGGGGTCAACAGCGGTGATCGAGCCGTGGCGGGTGATCTGCGCAGACGCCGGGGCAGCAAGCGCGGCGACGAGCGCCAGCGCAATACGAGGGGTCATAGGTATTCCTTGAACGACACGGCGCACCCGCTCGATCGAGACCTTTCATCGCGAAGAGGCGCCGGCGCCCGAAAGGCTGCGCCACACGCTTTGCGAAGTCAGGATATGACGGGAGGAGCACGCCGGGAGGCGGGCTTTGCCCGCCGCAAAAACTAGCCCGGTGGATTCGGGCTGTCGGCATAATCAGATCAGACGGTTGACGGAGGACCGCGCAGATGTGGACGCAGGTAGGGCGCCGCGCGGATAATCGTTGGAGACAAGCTGTGCAGTGCGAGCGCTGCGACAAAAGCGAGCGCGGCGACCAGGAGAGTGGGGTCGACAGCACCCAGGGCTTGAGCGGACAGGCTGGAGAACGCGCACGGCATCTCTGCCTTGCCATGCTCTTTGGATTTACCGTGCTCCGACATGGTGTGATCCATGCCCGGCATGTCCATCGCCATAGATGGCTGTGGCTGGGCGACGCCGGAACACAAGGTCATAGCTATACGACCATGGTCGACGGCGATCATGTACCCGGTGGGCACCAGAATGCGCAGTGCCAGCGCAGCGACGCAGATCAGCGCAGCTAGATGGCTATGAGCCAAGACGAGACGCCGGAGGGCTTGCACAAACTGCCATTATGGGGCGTGTTCCGCCCTGTCACCGAGACATTTTGCCCCAGTCACGTCTCCCTCTCGGCTTCCGACCACGGCTCTCAAGGGTTCAGTCGGTCGTAGAGTAGTCAAGTTCTCGAAGATGCTAAGGCAACGAATTCCGACGTGTGAACTGCATGGCCGAAAAGCAGTGGTCCACGTCCTTTACGCCATGGTGACGCTGCCCGACAGGTGTCGAACACATCGACACACAGGGATGCCCATGCGCACTATCAATCGAAGGACGGCCATCGTCTCGGCAGCGGTAACGCTTGGCGGGATGGCACTGGGTAGCAGAGCTGGCGCCGGGCAGGCAGAGACAATATCCGACGTTTTCGACGCTTCGAAAAATGCCAGGGTGGAGAAGATCCCACCTTATCAGGCGCGCTTCGGCCGCACCAAGCCTCTCGTTGCGATCGTCGGCCTGAACGAGGGCACGATCATCAGTGATTTCTGCATCCCGTTCGGTGTGATGGCACGCTCCGGCGTCGCCGATGTCATGTCGGTTTCCATCAAGCCCGGCCCTGTGAAGATGCAGCCGCTCACCTTCCAGCTCCAAGCCACAGTCGACGAGTTCGACAAGCGACATCCCGAGGGTGCCGACTACATCTTCGTGCCAGCGGTCGAGAATGACAGCGACCCTGAGCTGCTGGCCTGGATCAAGGCACAGGCCGGCAAGGGCTGCACGATCATCAGCATCTGCTACGGCGCAATGGCGGTTGCCAATACGGGCCTGTTCGATGGCCACCGGGCCACGTCCCATTACAGCAATGAAGGGTTCCGGGCGAAGCGCTTTCCCAAGGTAAAGTGGCAGAAGAACATCCGCTACGTCGCCGACGGCAAGGTCGCTTCCAGCGCCGGGGTCAGCGCATCGATGCCGACGTCGATCGCATTGGTCGAGGCGATCGCAGGTCCGGCCAAGGCCGCTCAGGTTGCTCGCGACGTGGGCATCGATAACTGGAACTCGAGGCACAACAGCGATGCATTCCAATCGGACCCAGGCAATGCAAACATGCCTGCCCGCGATGCACGACCAGACGTCACGCTGGGTATTCCGGTCAAGGCCGGCGACGACGAGATCGCACTCGCGCTGACAGCGGAGGCCTATAGCCGGACGGGTAATACCTTTGGCTACGCCATCGCGTCGAGCAAGGCACCAGTGCGGCTGGCTCACGGCCTCATCGTACTGCCTGACATGGTTACCGGCGCTGCGAACGTCAGCCGTATGCTAGCCCCGCTCGAGGCGCATGAGGCAACACGCGCCCTCGATATCGCGCTGACTGACATCGCAAAGACCTATGGCCCAAAAGCCGCACGCAACGTTGCTCTGTTCATGGAATACCCCGGCAAGATCAAGTGACCCGATTTGCAATCAAACCATGATCGTCCTCCTCGCCGAGAACCGTCGCCGGTAATCGGACGGGGACAGGCCAACGATGCGATGGAAGACCTTCCGGAAGGCGCTTGGATCGGTGTAGCCGACCTCCCACCCGACCTGATCGATGGAAAGCCCAGTGTCACGCAGCTTAGCTTTGGCGTTGAATATTCGCAGCCGCTGCCAGTATTCTGTGGTGGTGTGGCCGGTTGCTTTTTGGAAACGTCGGAGGAACGTTCGGTCTTCTAGGCCAGCCTTGGCGGCCAAGGTCGAGACCTCTATGATCTTGCCCTCGGTATCGTGCAGGAAATGCTGTGACTTTGAGATCGCGTCGTCCCTGTGCCCGAAATGTGGAGTAAACCCACTGTAGTAACTCTGTTCCCGCCCCGGCGGATCGATCAGGAAACCGCTCGCGACCTCCATCATTATCGCATGACCCAGGAACCTCTGGATGATCATCAGACACAGATCAGTCCACGCCATCACCCCGCCGGCGGTGATGAGGTCACCGTCGTCGATAATGATCCGGTCGGTATCAACGGTTGTCCGAGGAAATCGGCTGCGAAGGCGATCCTCGTACGCCCAGTGGGTTGTGACAGTCCGATCGTCAAAAAGCCCCGTTGCGCCTAGCACGAAGGCCCCGGAGCAGATCGACGCCAGTACTGCGCCAGCGGCATGCCGGTCCAGCAGCCAGCGCGTCACCCTCGGATCCACTTCATCAAGCGGTCCGCCAAGCGCGGGGGGCAAGATGCAGATCGAAGGCGTCACGGTGCAAGGCTCCGATGCGTGAACCCGCGCAAGTTCTCTTCCCCGGCCTACTGAAGCCCAGTGGCTCACGACCAGCGCAGGTGAGCCCGCATCGCCTGGCATCGCTTGGGCGGTGCGATCGGCGGCGACCAGCAGATCAGTCATGCCTAGCACTGCCGCCTGCTGGGCCCCATCATACATCAGAATGGCAATCTCAAACATGTCGTAATCGACCCGGTATTTGTCACTACTGCCACTGATTTGGTGGGCCGTCGGCTGATAAACAGTGCTCATTCAACATGGAGGCAGGAATGACGAAGCGGGCATTGATCGTTGTCGATCTACAGAATGAATATGAAGCTGGCGGTAAGCTGCCGCTGGAAAATTTGAATCAGGCTGTCGTGAACGCGAAGCGCATGATCGCCTCAGCGCGCGGCGCCGGGGATACGGTCGTACATTTCCGACATGAAACCCCAGATTCTGACGACGCGCCGTTTGCGATCGGGACGAATGGCACCCGTATCATTGAAGCCGTTGTGCCCATCGACGGTGAGACGGTGATGACAAAGCATTATCCGAACTCGTTCCGAGACACTGGACTAAAAGCGCTGCTGGACGAGGCTGGCGTCGAGAATGTCGTGATCGTCGGCGCGATGAGTCATATGTGCATCGACGCGACCGCGCGCGCTGCGTTCGATTTCGGCTACGGCGTGACGGTGGTCGGCGATGCGTGTGCGACGATGGCATTGTCGCACGCCGGCGTCGATGTGCCTGCATCGCAGGTCCATGCGGCGTTTATGGCCGCGCTCGCCTTCGCCTACGGCTCGGTGGTGTCCACCGCCGACCTGTTGCCCGCCTGAACCGGAAGAACTGTCATGTCATCCGGTACATTGCCCAGTCTTTCTCGTCGTCGGCTACTGACGGCCAGCGCTGGTGCCGCCACCCTTGGGATGGCGGCCTCGCTCAACGCCGCCGCGATGCCTGCCGTCGGCTCGGCAAATGCGTTTACACAGGTCCGCAATGCCACAACCCTCTTAGACTATGCGGGCGTTCGGTTCCTGATCGACCCGATGTTTGCCGAGCGGGGAGCATATCCCGGCTTCCCCGGATCGGCGATGAGCCATCTGCGCAACCCGCTGGTGCCGCTGCCGGTATCGATCGCTGACCTGGCCGCGGCGGACGCGGTGATCGTGACCCACACCCATCTCGACCACTGGGACGAGGCTGCGCAGAAGATGCTGCCCAAGGCGATGCCGATTTTCGTCCAGAACATGGACGACGCCACCACGATTCGCGGCCAAGGATTCACAGACGTAAGAATCCTGACCGCAAATTCGCGGTTCAAGGGAGTCCAGCTCTCACGGACGGGGGGACATCACGGCAGCGGAGAGCTTGTACGAGCCGTCCCGATCCTCGACCCGGTAATGGGCGTGCTGTTCCGTCATGTCGCGCACAAATCGGTCTACATAGTCGGCGACACCGTTTGGAACTCGGAAGTCGCGCAGGCGATCGCGACGTATCGGCGGGAGGTGATCGTCATCAACGCAGGCTATGCGCAGTTGATTGATCTGGGCCCGATCCTGATGGGTCCTCAGGGCGTACTGTCCGTGCACCGCGCCGCCCCCGCGGCGCAATTGATCGCAACGCACATGGAAGCCATCAACCACTGCGTCCTTAGTCGCGCCGACCTCGCTGCTTTCGCTAAGAAGGAAGGGTTCGCGCAACGCCTGCTCATCCCGGCCGATGGAGAGCGTGTCCCGATCTGACGGGCGTGGTGAATGGTTATGGGGAGAATGCCGAAAGATCAGCATTCTCCCAACGCGACAGATCTTATAGCATCCGTGGCAGGACGTCACTGCCGGGGCATCTGTCGAAATACCGGTGCTTCACCACGCCCGCGATGTGCAGGACGATCATAGCCAGCAGGGTGTAGGCCATGATCTTGTGCGTCGACCGGAACACCGCGAAGCGCGCATCGTCTTTGGGCAGGAGTTCGACAACCGGGATGCCGAAGAGGGTGATGCCGTCACTCCGACTGTAGCTGCTCGACATGGCATATCCCATCAAGGGAACCGCCATGAGCAAAACGTACATCATGGCGTGAACCAGCTTTGACAGGTTCCTTTCCCAACGAGAGATAGCCGGGGCGGAAGGCGGCAGTCTGGTCCCCAAGCGGATCGCAACCTGGACGACGACCACGCCAAAAATCAACAGCCCGAATGATTTGTGAGTTGGATAGAGCGCCCCGTATTTCCACGGTTCCGCATCGTCGAGGATGGTCATCACCCAGCCCGCAACCAGCGTCTCGATGACTAGCATGGCACGGATCCAGTGGAGCAGACGCAACGTAAGTGGAAAACGCGTGATGTTCCGTTCGACCACCGGCATTGCGGACGTTGCCGTGCCGCCAGATGGGACGCCAACCATTGCTACTTGCTCACCGAAAAGCCACCATGGATGGGCGCGCTTTTCAGGGGCGTACCTCGCAACATTCGCACTAATGCCTGCCTAGGTGTCAGATGCCCTTTGATCAACGCGGTCTTCATGTTCCGAGTGGGACGGCCCTTCACCCGATCCGTATCGATGGAGACCGGGCAGCGGGTGATGTTGGTGAACTGGGCAAGTGCCTTGTCGAGCCTCATCGGCGCAATCGTGATCCGAAGACGCTCGTTCTGACAGTCGAAGAAGCTGGCGTTCTGCGCGTTGACGGGCTGCGGCAGGGGTGCGGCGAGACCAAGAATGGCCGAAAGCAGGAACGTGCGCATGGAATCTCCGTATCCCTGGGCGGCAGGTGCGTTGTGCAATTCCCCGCCTGAACGAGCATGTTAGATCAACGCCTGTACTGGGCGATGATCGGGCCAATCATGCTCCGGCCGGCTTCCACCAATTGGGGTGAGGCAGTCCCAACCGTGCCGGTGCGAAATGGTGGATGCGGATCATATTCGATCGCGAACTCCGCCAACTCGCCAGCCTCACGTCCGAAAGCGTCCGCCGCGACCAGCAGCGCCGCCTCGAAACTTCCGATGCCCGGGCCGGCCGTGTACAGATTTCCGTCGACGGCGACTCCGGTACCGGAGGTGAGTACCTTGGCGGCACCTAGTTCCGCCAGCAACTCTTCCGCTGCAAAGTTGCTGGCCACGGTTCGCCCTTCGATCAGCCCGGCCAACCCCAGCAGCGCGACACCGTTACAGACACCGATCACGTAGCGCGCGCTGTGTGCCGCCTTCCAGGTAAAGGCGACGACCTCCGGATCGTTCTGAACTTCGGGCGGGTTCATGCCTACTGCGAAAACGTCCAGCGGCGGGCATGTCTCGAACGTGGTGGTCGGCACCGTCGGCCACGACCGGAAGCCTTCCACCACATCGCGGTTTTTCCATATAAAGTGAATTTGCGAGCCGGGCATCATAGCCAGCACTGTCTGAATACCAACGATGTCCATCGGTACAAAGCCGGGTCCGACAAGGATGCCAACATGGAATGGAGCGACACCCTCGGGCGCCAAAGCGGCAAGCATGCCATCATAAGAGGTGATTTTCATGGATGGGTCCCTGGCAATGGCTGGGTCATGGTCTTCTATGCTCTACGCCTCCCCCTGTCCGCAGCTGTAGGGCATTCATCCCTTGATTTCGGCCATGAGCCGATTTTGCTGAAGCGTTCGGTTGCAGCCCGCCTAAGATGGAATTTGCCTAAACTGAGGAGGGAGTGCCATGTCAGCGTCGTTCGCCTTCTATCTTTGCGAAGGCTTTCAACTATTGGATTTGGCTGGGCCAACGGCGGCTCTGACCGCGGCAAACCGTCTGCTCGGATTCGAACACTACCGGATCAAGCTCGTCTCCAATCGCGGAGGTATGGTCCTAGGTGACGCAGGATTAGGACTGACGACGAACCTGGCAGGATCGTTCGCAGCCGAGACGATCGTTGTGGTTGGCGGCCGTATCGAGCCGATGGCCGAAGTCGACAACATCGCAGGATTCCGGCTGGCATCGGGCGAAGCCTCAAGCATCGCGAGCATCTGCACCGGGGCATTTCTGCTGGCCGCTGCGGGCTACCTAGACGGAAAACGGGCGACAACCCACTGGCAGTTCGCGCAGAGATTGCGGGACTTATACCCAAAGGTGATGGTCGATGCAGACCGGATCTTCATCAACGATGGCGCGATCTGGACGTCGGCTGGCATGACCGCCGGTATTGACCTCATGCTGGCGCGAATTGAGGTCGATCATGGCGCAGAAGTGGCCAAAGCTGTTTCCCACGAACTTGTGGTCTATCACCGGCGACCGGGCGGACAATCGCAGTATGCCGCTATTTCGCAGATGGAGCCGCAGACCGATCGCATCCGCAGGGCGTTAACTCATGCACGCGACCATCTTGCGGAACCGTTGCCGATCGATCGGCTCGCCAATGCCGCTTGCCTGAGCGTTCGCCAATTTGCCCGCCTATTCCGAAAGGAGACCGGGGAAACCCCGGCGCGCGCGGTCGAACGGTTGCGCTGCGAAGCTGCTCGCATACGCCTCCGCGACAGCAATGATCCTGTCGGTACCATCGCGCGACTCGTCGGGTTCGCAGATGCAGAGCGCATGCGATGCGCATTCCTGCGCAGTTTTGGCCATCCACCCCAGACCCAGCGCCGGCTCGATCAGCTGCCCTCACCGAACGTTGCCGACTTTACATGTTGGCCACCGCTGAAATAGCATCAGCCTGCTGGCTGGACGAAGCGCCTTGTTCAAGCAAGTGGTTAAGGGGAACAGTGAAGGGTTGCAGCAGCAGCGCCTGCATAATTCGCGGTAAGCATCCAGACTTTCTCGCGTCTCGCATTAAGGCAACGCGAAGAGACATTCCAAATTACTTATCTATTTAAATTAGCATCATTTGGATAATCAAAACTAACAATATAACCAGACAAAAACCACAAAAACTATATTTAAAATTAAATAACGATTATCTATCATAGAATCTTGTGGAACTCGCATAAAATATGCTATCTAACTGGCATGTGGATATTTTGCGTATCAATGTTATAGCGTAGCTAAGCCATTCATCGTAGCTCCACCCACTAGGGTCAGGACCCATTGATATGAGCGTCGCGATCTGATTCAGGCTTCGTGAGGAGACCGTGGATGAGCGAGCTGTACTGGCTGACGGACGACCAAATGGCGCGTCTGGTGCCTTATTTTCCCAAGAGCCACGGCAAGCCTCGTGTTGATGACCGACGGGTGCTCAGTGGCATCGTCTTCATCAACCGCAACGGGCTACGCTGGTGTGATGCGCCTAGCGCGTATGGCCCGTACAAGACGCTCTACAACCGCTGGAAGCGGTGGGGTGAGCGGGGTGTCTTCCTGCGCATGATGGAGGGGCTCGCGGCAGCAGAGGCCGTGCCGAAGACCGTCATGATCGACGCGACTTACCTGAAAGCGCATCGCACGGCATCAAGCCTGCGGGTTAAAAAGGGGGCCTTGGGCGCCTGATCGGCCGCACCAAAGGTGGCATGAACACGAAGTTGCACGCCGTCAGCGATGCAGATGGGCGGCCCTTGAGCTTCTTCCTGACCGCCGGGCAGGTCAGCGACTACACCGGCGCAGCAGCCCTGCTCGACGACCTGCCCAAGGCGCAGTGGTTGCTCGGTGACCGCGGGTATGATGCCGACTGGTTCAGGGATGCCCTGGAAGCCAAGGGTATTCAGCCCTGCATCCCCGGTCGCAGATCGCGCAACGAGCCGGTCAAATATGACAAGCGCCGCTACCGACGCCGCAGCCGCATCGAGATCATGTTCGGGCGTCTGAAGGACTGGCGCTGGACTTGCCCCGCTTAAGTGGAGAGGCATTTGCTCAGCGTGACACGGTTCGTTCGAACTGTGCTGGGCTGATGTAGTCGAGCGCGGAATGACGCCTGACCGGGTTGTAGAATCCATCGATATAGCGGGCAATGGCGGTTGCGGCCTCGGCACGTGTGTAGAAGACCGTCCGCCAGACGAGTTCGGATTTGATCGTCTTGAAGAACGTCTCGATCATGGCGTTGTCGTAGCAATTTCCCTTTCCCGACATGGAGATGCGGATGCCATGGCGACGCAATTCGGCCTGGTACTCCACGGAACAATATTGGCTGCCGCGGTCCGAATGATGAATGAGGCCTTCGGGCGGACGCCGCATGACGAGGGCCTTGCGCAGGGCCGCGAGCGCCAGGTCGCGGTGCAGGCGGTCGCCGACAGCCCAGCCGACGACGCGGCGGGAGAAGAGGTCGATGACCACGGCCAGATAGAGCCATCCTTCGCGTGTCCAGACGTACGAGATGTCCACGCCCCACTTCTGGTTGGGTGCAGCCGCGGTGAAATCCTGGTCGATAATGTTCGGCGCGACCGGCCAGGCGTGCTCGCTGTCGGTGGTTCGCTTGAACCGCCGCTTCTGCCGGCCGCGCAGGCCGTTCTCGCGCATCAGCCGCGCCGTGCGCCGGCGCCCGATGGCGAAGCCGTCATCCTGCAATTCGCGCGTCATGCGCGGACTGCCATAGGTGCCGTTCGACAGCGCGAATGCCGAGCGGACATGCGCCAGCATCACCATGTCGTCACGCTGGCGCCGGCTGGCCGGGCGATCCTTCCAGGCGAAATAGCCGCTCTGGCTGACGCCGAGCACCCGGCAGAGGCGGTGGACCGGGAAATCCTTCTTCGCCCGATCGATGAGCGCGAACCTCACCGACTTCCCTCCCGGGCGAAAAAAGCGGTCGCCCGCTTCAATATGTCACGCTCCTGCCGGAGGATTTCGTTCTCCCGCCGAAGGCGCTTCAACTCGGCAGCCATATCTGCCTGCGGCACTTTATCGGGTATCTCCGCCAGACGATCCCGGCTGCGGCTGATCCAGCGCACCAGCGTCGATAACCCGACACCCAGATCCTCCGCTATCTCCCGTTGCGTGCGACCGCTGGTCGTCACCAGCCGCACCGCTTCGTCCTCAAATTCCTTCGTGAAACGTCGCTGCTTCGTCATCGAGTTCGCCTTTCACCTCAGGGAAACTCTCCACTTTTCCGGGGCAAGTCCACGTTCGACTTCAAGCCCATGTTTGAGCTTCCGGGAGTGGGGCCTCTCGTCCGCGATCTGCTCGAACTGAAGCTGACCGAGGCACGCTGGGACCGTGGCAACACCGTGGCGGAGGAGGCAGCTCGCTTAGACCTCCATGAGGTGTTCGGCGTAACCAGGGACGAGCTAGTTGCGTGGCTGAATTCGGATGCCCAGCCACCTGCTGCGGGCGCTGCCCTGCTCCCGAAAGACGAGGACTTTTTCGGGGAAGAGACCGAAGGGACACCCGCCAAGCTATTCGACTTCAAGCCAGGCCATATCGACCGTGACGTTGATCCAGTCACCCGCGCGGCATCCGCGAAGTCCAAGGCCAACCGATTGCACAACGACATCCAGAATAGGCTGTTCGCCTACCTCAAGGCGCAGCACGGCGCGAAGAACGTGGGCACAGAGCAGGACACCGGCAGCGGCACGTCCATCGATGTGGTCACGCAGGTGAAAGGGCAGACGACGTTCTATGAAATTAAAACGGGCGCTTCAGTCCGGTCGAGCATTCGCCAAGCCATCCCCCAGCTACTGGAATATGCCTTCTGGCCCGCGGAGCACCGCGCGCACGAGTTGACCATCGTGTCACACCTGCCGCTCACAGCGGACGGCGACCGATACCTCAAGTTTCTCAGAGCCGAGTTCAATCTGCCGCTCAGCTATCGCCAATTCGACCTTACCAAAGACGCTCTGGTCTGAACTGCTCGTCCGACTTCTGACCGACTTACGTATGACAGGATGCGCCTGACATTTGACCTCAGTTTGAGCCCCTTAGCGAACTGACACGACTGACACTTGGTTTGGAGGAAGATCGCAGGCGGGCGGGGCCGGTTGCCGACCGGCCCCTACGCACGTCACTTCTTCTTCTTGTCCGGCCGCTGCGACAGGGCCGACCCCGCCGCCGTCTTCGAGTCCTTGCCGGTGCGACCATCGCGGAGGACGTTGGAGGCTGTTGTTGCCCCCTAAAGGCCTGACGGGGCCTCGCGGGTTTGTGCGATGTACTCGCGGGGTGAACGATAGCCCAAGGCGCGATGCGGATGCACCTCATTGTAGTGCGCCAGCCATCCTGGCAGCTGC